>Ga0247814_10000201_pt1 | contig 54961 bp, 57 predicted proteins | sample UWRJL179409R1_FD_179947 | JGI IMG/M metagenome (GOLD analysis project Ga0247814, IMG submission 179947) | Plant litter microbial communities from Arlington Agricultural Research Station in Wisconsin, United States - UWRJ-L179-409R-1 | ecosystem: Environmental > Terrestrial > Plant litter >... | reverse complement strand
TACTGAATACGGTCAACCTGAAAGGCGCGCTCACCTGGCGCAGTATGCTCCTGTTCAATTATGTTTCCTACAAAACCACTAAAAACCTGAACCCGCCGACCGACGAAGGACTGGTGAGCGACGGCCTGTTCATTTTCCCGGTGACCGGTTACAACCCCTATGTCATCGTCAGCTATAAATGGGCGGGCCTTGACCCGGCCACGGGCGACCCGCAGGGCTACCTGAACGGGCAGGTGAGCAAAGATTACCTGGCTATGTCGCAGAACCCGGCCAGCCAGCAGATAGTCAGCGGCCCCGCGGTGCCGCCGCTGTTCGGCACGCTGCGCAACACGCTGGATTACAAAAACCTGTCGCTTTCCTTTAACATCGGTTACCGTTTCAATTATTTTTTCCGGCGGCCCGGGCTGAGTTACAGTGACCTGATCACAAGGGGCATCGGCTATTCCGAATACGAGCAGCGCTGGCAGCAGCCGGGCGATGAGGCCAGGACCAGCGTACCCTCGCTCTCCTATCCGGTTAATTCACTGCGCGACAACTTCTACAAGTACTCGGAGATCAATGTGGAGAAGGCCGACAACATCAAGCTGACCGATGTGACGCTGGGCTACCGGTTGAAAAAGCTCAGCTTCCATGTGTACCTGAACCAGCTCAACTGGAGCCTCTGGCGGGCCAATAAAAAAGGCCTCGATCCGGATGTTCTTTACGGCGTGCGGCCGCCCGCCACCTATGCCGCCGGTATCCAATTATCCCTTTAATTCCACAGCCATGAAAAGACCTACTTTAACCCTCCTGCTATCCGGCCTGTGCGCCCTGAGCGCCCTGCTGGCTTCCTGCAAAAAATACCTGGAAGCCAAATCCGATGCCTCCATCACCACGCCCTCCAAACTGGAAGACCTGGAGGGCATCCTGAACAACTACAGTTTTATCAACTGCCGCTATCCGATCGCGCCTGAGGTCAGCTCTGATAACTATTACCTGACCACCGCAGATTGGAACAGCCTGCCGCAACGCCCGCGCGACTTCTACTTGTGGAACAAAACGGCAGACATCGGCGCGGATTATACCGGACCTTACCAGATCATTGCCTATGCCAATATCGTACTGGAAGCGGAGCCCAAAATGGACGGCAGTCCTGAACGCAAAAACGCAGTAAGGGCACAGGCCCTTTTCGTGCGGGCAAGCTATCATTTTGCCCTGGCGCAGCTGTTTGCCAACCCTTACGAAGCAAGTTCCGCCAACCAAACCCCGGGCATTGCCATTCGCACCACGGCTGCCATAGAAGCTCCCGTCAAACGCGCAACCATTGCAGAAACTTATAATGCTGTGCTTGGTGACCTGAAACAGTCCCTGCCGTTTCTGCCGGACAAACCGGTGGTCAAATACCTGCCGAGTAAAGCCGCAGCCTATGGTTTATTATCCCGTATCTATCTTGCCATGCGGGAATACCGGCAAAGCGAACTTTACGCCGACTCCTGCCTGCAACGCTACAGTACACTGATCGATTTTAATACGCTGAGTCCGTCCGCGGCGATTCCTTTTACACAATTTAACAGCGAAGTAATCTATGATGCGCGCAGCGTCCCCTCGCCGGTCCTGATCCAGTCCGGGGCCAGGATCGACACCGCGTTATACCAATCCTACACCAGTAATGATCTCCGGAAAACGCTTTTTTACCAGTCTAATGCAGATGGCAGCCAGGCTTACAAGGGTAATTACACCGGCACGACAGCTGCTCTGCTCTTTACGGGTATTGCTACTGACGAGATCCTGCTGAACAAAGCGGAATGCGCGGTGCGAAACAGCGACATCCCATCTGCGCAGCAGAGCCTCAACACCCTGCTGGTTAAGCGTTGGAAAAACGGCAGCTACCAGCCCGTTACGGAGAATGACCCCAAAAAGCTACTTAATATCATCCTGGCAGAAAGGCGAAAAGAACTGGTATTCCGCTCCATCCGTTGGACCGACCTGCGGCGCCTGAACAAAGACAGTGAAACCGCACAGACCCTTTACCGTAACATTAACGGGAAGTTATCGCGGCTCGAACCCGGGGCTGTCCGCTACACTTACCAGCTGGATCAGAATGCCGTTCGGATCGGCGGGCTGGAGCAAAACCCTTGATAAAATAAAGAGCCGGGCAACCGGCTCTTTTAATTAAAGGCTGCAGGAATGACCGGCTGTCAGCAAGTTCAAGGCCTATTATACCATTAGCAGGCTTTCGTGCTTAATCACGTCATTCACGAGCTGAAATTTCAGCTTAGTCGATAAATCAATACTATTTCGCCTTCACTTCAACGGATGAACCTCCCCAAGCCGCATGACCTCAAAATCGCTCGGTCTGACGGCATAACCATATTTATCCGTCAGATGAAAGGTACCCTTATCGTTCTCACCAGGCGCTCTATAACCTCTAAAACACTGCGGAAAATCACCCGTGTTTTCCGCCGCCGCGGTCAGGGCGAAATTCACGCCATTATCGGCCACATAAGCACCATAATCCTGCAGACAGCGGATCACCACTGCGGTGTATTCATCAAAGTCTTCTGGGCGGACACCAAGGCGCAGACGCAGCCTCGCTCCCATCGGCAAGTGCTTTGGATCAAGCGAGGTGTCCCAGGTCGCGCCATGGGTGGCAGGCGCAACATAACCGGGATAGGTCATCTTGATTGTGATGCGCAGGGCATGCGGAATATGTTTGCGCAACACTTCGTCGCGGCGGATGAGACCAGGTAGTATCGGAAACCCTGCTGCATCCGCTGATGCCTGCCAGATGTCATGAGGTCTTGGCTGGTCGTTGGCGCACTGGAACAGGGCGCACCCCTCCTGTATCCAATTGCTGCCTTCCTCACGGAGCTGGTATGTTTCGTACAATCTTTTCGTCGCCAGGTCAACCACCAGTAAATGATGGTCTTTATCCTTTTCAGCATCCGTGTAGCGACCATTCTGGATCTCCAGGCCATTGCCGGACGGGAACCTGTCTGTTATCGGGTCTTTATAATCATGATTGCCTTGAAACGGCTTAACGTTGACCAACTCAGGCGAGCTTAATATATTGTAGGGCATGGTACACTCGCCGTAAACGATCGGACTTAAACTTTCATAATAGTCAATATACACCTGTGAATTATTATCGACCGGGTGATCTCGTGCAATGGGTTGATTGAAAAAGTGATCCGGATTAAAAAAGAAACCGGGAGGAAGTTCAGGGTAAAGCGTCATACCGTCAAAGGTTCCAAAAGGTCGATCACAAATGATCTTTTATCTGCTTGGCGGTACTTCACCTTTATCGCAGAACCGGCATCCCTTAACCGCTTGCTGAACTGATCTATTTTTTTCTTTAAACCCGGTGCATCCGGAATATCCAGATAATTGGTAAAATGCACTGTACCATTTTTCACATTATTGAAAACCATGTCCAGCGTCAGCTGATCCGGATTACTGTATTTACCGTCCGCTGAGAAAACATAATGATCCGCCGTGATCTTTTGCAGAAATATGTCATTCATGTTGTGAAAACTACCGTGATGCGGCATTTTCAAGATATCGACATGGAGCTTTTCATTGGCATCCAGCGAACCATTTCTTTTCAATCCTGCTAAGATATCGTCACAGCGGCCATCACCGGTGAGCAAAACCCTTTTGCCGCCCAGTTCTAACAGGCAAACTATGCTGGATAAGTTAAATGGTGAATCATCGTCACCCACATTTACCGCTGCGACTATAATACTGTTGTCACCTGCGTCTTTGGCCTTTTTAAGGTCTTCGTCCCACTTCTTCTGCAGTTCCCCTAAACGTTCTTCGCCCGGGTGCAAAACAGTAAGTCTGAGTTCATCCAGTTCGATCTTTGACCCATTGGTATCGCCACGCACCAGGACCGCCTCAGAACCAGGCAGCGCGGTGAATGGTGAATTCACTGACCAGCCTAATTGCTCTGCTTCGCTGCGGATCTTACGCCCCTGGCCGGTAGAGGCGATCAGCGCCTCCACATGATGATCTGCCGCTAGCGGCGGTGCTTCAATGGCTGCTGCAACGACTTCTTTATTCCCGATGATATCATCAAAACTATTGAACCAAAAATTGTCGATCTTCAGGTACGGGCCTTGCGGTGTCCCGCCTTGCGCAATCAGGTCATTGGTCAGGTCCAGTATGCCATGAATATGGTCATCATCCGCGTGACTAACCATCATCAAGGTGACCGGTAAGGGCTCGTCGCCTGTCAGCCTTTCTTTAAGCTGCAGCAAACGGGGTTTCAAACTGGCATTGTAAACGCCGGCGGGACCACCGTCGATGAGCATCACCGAAGGTGCATCGGGTTGACCGTAATACAGGATCAGACTATCGCCTTGCTTGGCCTGAAGTGCTTCTAAACTAAGGATCATATGATAAGTTTTAAATTAAACAGCTTGTATGGCGCGCAATACGTCGAGCATTCCGCAGCCCTGAAAGTACTTCTCCCGTCCCAGGTCCGTCGCGGTCCGGCACAACACATCTTTCACTTTCTCGGGTCGACCGATGAGCTCGTTGTGCTTCGCCAGGATCAGCGCGGCCGCGCCGGAAACATGTGGTGCGGCCATTGACGTACCATCCATAGTTTCGTCGCCACCGTCCAAGCTTGTCGAGGTGATTTTTTCACCCGGCGCCACCAGGTCAGGTTTTAATCGACCGTCGCCGGTAGGGCCTTTACTGGAAAAGTAAGAAACGCCGTAGGCGTGCGGTTCATTCCGGTGCGTCGCACCGACAGTAATAACCTTTTCGGCATTACCAGGGTCCGTAATATTGACCATGCGGAAGCCCTGACTAAAGGAATTGTCTATACCCTGGAAGATTGATTGTCCCTGGTTACCGGCCGCGGCGACTACTACAGTCCCTTCCGCGACCAACCGTTCGCAGGCTGTACAGACCGGTGTCTGGCCGCAGGCATAGCTCGCTACATCATGCGTCATGGAAAAACTCATGTTAACGCCTTGTACGACCAATCTATCCTTTTGGCTATTGAGCCAGCGGATAAAGTGAATGGCGGCCAGTATGTTAAACTCCTGCGCTTTACCCTGCGCATCCATTACTCTGATGTCGTATAGTTCGATCCCGGGGCACATGCCGATCAGGTTGCCCAGCCCGTTGTCGGTTACTAGGTTAGCGCCCACGATGCCTGCTACATGTGTACCATGCGGGTGTTGCGGGGCCGTATATTCTTCCTGATTGTGGGGAATCCGTAACAATGGCGCGATCAGCGACCAATCCAGTTGTAAGCCGTGTTGCAGGTTGTAGTTGATCTGGTTCAGATGCCGGTCGATCTCCATTTGGGGCATGCGCTGATCATTCTTGTCGCTGGACGCGGTCACAATTTCCGCGGAGCTTTTGTTCCGGTCGCGATAGGATTTCAGAAAGACATCGGTTATTATTTGCCGGAATTGGGTGAAATCGTAGGTGGCGACCACGCGTGTTTTGTTGGAGAATTTGTCGATTGGTTCACCCATTGCTGGTGCGTAAGGTTCACCTGTGGCAGGATCCTTTTTCCGGAAGGCCAGGTGCCTGGCATCTATGCCCGAATCCATGATCGCCCAGGTAATGCCTTTGCCATCAATATCAAAAAGCCGGCGGCCGGCATCCGCTTTTGTAGCGGGTACAGACTTTTCGATACTCAGGGTCGCCTGCCGATTCAGGTTAACCGACCAAAGTGCGATAGGACCAACCATATCAAGTTGTCCATATGTATCCAGATATTGATCGGCTCCCCGTTCCAAGCTATCTAACCATTGATTAACATATTTCGTATCGTTGAGAGGTGGGATATTATCGCCATGGTAATAGATTGCGGCTATAACTTGTCTTAACCATTTCAAATCAGCCGTGGGCTCTCCTTTTGGGGTAAACAAATAGTAATGCCACCAATTGGTCAAAGGCAAAGCCACATACAAAAGTTCGTCAAGGGTTAATTTTACAACGACCGTCTCGCCATTAGATGCTAAATGCCACTCAGGCAATACGGGTTCTTTTCTTAATTTGTGCGTGTAATCGTGCCAATTGGTTAAAACCAGAAACAGTTCGGCCGCTGAAGATTTTTTATGTGGAGTTAAGATCAGGTCGACGCGATAGAATTCCAACTCGTCGCGATGGTCAAAATACTCCATCCATACCGATGGATATACGGGTGAATCCTGCGTAAAACGCTGTACAGGCTGGAATCTTTTGAAAAGTATACTTTCGAAAAGCTGACGATCAATGGTCATAGCATTCAATAAGGTTAAGTGGCTCTAATATAAGCAAATAAAAAATATTATTTCGACATTAAATCTTTCAAAAAAACACAGCAAGGAATCTCGAATTTCCATCGTGTCAATATTTTCAATATCTTGTAAGACCTAACCGTACCATCATGAAAAAGCAATTCATTGAACAAGGCTGGGCATTAATTGAACAGCGAAAGTATGCTGAAGCGATATCTGTTTTTAACGATATTTTGAAAGAAATACCTCAACAGGCGGAAGCCTGGCATGGTCTGGGGGTATCAATAGTTTTCCGCGGGGGTAAAAATGCCCTCAAAGAAGGGTTGAACTGTCTGGCCAATTCCGTTCACTATGACCCGAGTTCCGCGGAAAGTCAACACGTTTACGGTCGGTTGTTAATGGATGCAGGAGATCGTGAGGCTGCCAAGACAGCTTTTATAAGATCTTACCTTGCAAATCCGTCCAACAACCTTTCAGCATATTATATCTGTGAAATTGCGACGCGAACCGGTGACATAGACCTAGTTGAAGATTATATCGACGATGCGGTAACATTACAGCAGACAAGCGTATTAGAACCTTATATGTATGCCAACCTTTGCCTTTACCTGCGTAACGCCGAACGACGTAACGAGGCTATACCACTTGGACTAAGCGCAATTAAGACAGATCCTGAGCTACATATAGGGCACTATGCATTAGGGTTAGTTTATTATGAATTAGATCGATTTGAAGAAGCAGAAAAATACTTAACAACCGCGACTGTAATTTTACCTAGCCACATTGATACACTTGACGTCCTGTGCTCCGTTTATGAGTATCAAGACAAATTCAAATTAGCGATTGAAACTTGTTTAAGGATTCTAAAAATGGAACCCCAAAACCATGAAATGCAGGAAAAGCTCGGTTACTTTTACTTCAAAGACGACCAATTGCTGACTGCGAAAGAGACTTATGAACGGTATCTCAAGAAAAATAAGAATGACTTCAAAGGATGGAATGGTTACAGCTTGGTTCTGGATGCGTTAGGCGATGTTCAAGAAAGCCGCGATGCAATCCAGTGTTCATTGACTATTAACCCCAAGAATGCCAATGCGATAAACAATCTAGCACATTCATACAAAGAGGCGGGCGATTTTGATCAGGCCATACAACTATTTTTATATGCAAATGAAGTCGATCCTAATTACGTCAACGCCTATTACAGCCTTCATGACCTGTATCTGGAAATCGGTCAACGGTTATCCGCCTATCAAACTCTCTTACAGGGGTATCGAATTAAGCCGACAGGAAATGTGGCATTAACTCTGGCAACAAGCATCTTTTGGCAAAAAGACAAAGAAGGATACCGGGCTTTTTTGCAACAGGCCGTCGATCAGTTCCCTAAACATGAAGGACTTTTAAATTTGTATTTTAATGAGTGGGAAACTGACGGCATTCCAATTGACGAAATTCTTCAAGCAATCAAAACTGCTCGAAAAAAGATTCCTAACGAAAAGGTGCTTGCTATGAAAGCTGCGATCCTATTGCGGGAAAATGGTCGTTATGAAGAATACGTTGACTATGTAAATAACGGTTTGGCGGAGCGGCCGGATCATCCCTATTTGAATTTGTTAAAAGGCAGTATACTTGAAGAGACTGATTCAACGCTTGCGCATTTCTTTATTTCGAAGGCTTTGGATCTTGCGCCCGAAGATCCTCATACGCTTGCTGCAATGGGGGCCCATGAATGGTATTGTGAACGCGAGTCGTCAGCGTATGATTATTTGATGAAAGCGATCAAGAGAGCCGGCGGCTCATTTTTTCCTTATTATATAGCGTCTAAGTTATCGCGGGAGGTAAATCCATATAAAGACCAACATTTTTATCTATTTCTTCATTACTGCACTTGGGAATCGTCCATTCAATTGGAAATATTGCAGCGCGTCGCCAAGTTAGATGCGCCGATGTTGTTTTATCGACTTTCGACTGCCGCTACCATACCACTTGAAACGATGTCAATATTTCAAGCTGAGCTCAAATCAGCACGAAAACTAACGCATCCTTTCCGAGACGCCATCTCGCGCTGGCAGCTTAACAATGAAAATTACTTACTTCCGGCAGCAATCATCAACTTATATTTAGGTGATCCTGTTGAATCCAATAATTTGCTTGCGTTTAATTCGGATGAACCTCCGATTATGCAGGAAATGTTGTTTCGCTATTATCGCTTACTCGCGGCTCAGGTAAGCGGGATAGACGCAGAAGGTATCTTAGTCAATACCTTAAAAATGGTCGATAAAACAGAACCTGTTAACATCCGTGAGCGTTACTATAAGGCGAAAATCTTTCATTTGATTGGACAATATGAGAAGGCGATAAACTTATTGCAGCCAATTGCAAAAAACTTCAGGCCAGCAGCATTTGCATTGGTTCAATCTTTACAATCCGAACTCAAACAAAATCCTGGCGTTGTCCAGCAGGCCAAAGACAGCCTATTCGAGTTAACGGTTACAGAAGAACTTGACCCTTTATTTGCCTATGGGCTTAAGCCGGTTTATGCCGGCGAAAACAGTGGCGATTTTTTAGAAAACATCGCGAACGTACTCTACTTATTGGAATCTGAAGAAATTGTTGCGGGATTTCTTAAAGCTGAATTCGCGATCGAACAAGTTTTCAGCAAATCAATTACGTTCGATAACACTCAAGTACATGCCGACCTACCGCTTAAAGAAAAATTGCAACACTTTTGGCAACGCCTGGTTGACCGGCCACGTGACCAGCATCAATTAAAAGCTTTATACCTGTCGTTCGCTTCGAATTTGGATCCTGAAACCGCGCTGGCCAAAGGACTACACCGGTTTTCTACCGTTGAACTTTTTCTTCTACAGGGAAACTACAGGGTAGATGAAAAAACGGAGTTTGGCCTGTATTTGGAAACAATCCTACTTTTGTACGAAAATCGAAAAATAAAAATCGATAATGCAATCTGTTTGGTAGGATACCTTCAGTATTGCATGCATCGTATGCCCTTCATGAAGGAAAATAAGCTTTTGAATTTTTTCCTTGCCACCTGTTGGGAAATGATTCTGGATGCGGCGAACGTACCCGATTTGTCCTGGTTGGAAAAGTTGAAAGAACTGAAAGACATTTTGACCGAGGAGAATAATAAAAAGGACCCACCGTTAAAATCTTACCAGGAATATTTGGCTGTTATACGGTATGAAGCACTGGACGTTCCTCCTACATCGTAGGTCATTTCCACCAGAAAAATTATCTTTGCAGGCATGGAGCAGGAAGCGTTTTATAAGGACCAGTATGATCGAAGTTTAGATCGCAAGAGCGAGATCAACAGTTCGCTTTCCACCCCGATAGGTATTCTGTCTGCGCTCGTGGCTGGCCTGTTGTACGCCGCATCTAACTTTGAGTATGAAGCCCATTCCGTTCTAACCGGTACGTTTATCGTTTTTGGTGTGTTATCCTTATGCGCTTTGGTCGTTTCCATTTATCACCTGACCACCGCGCTGTCCGATAATCATAGAGGTTATGAATATGCTTACTTACCCGACGCTAAAGATCTCGATGCTTATCACGCGGGGCTACTTGCTTTTTATCAAGCGCAACCCAATTTGACCGCTACGCAGGCTGCGAAACAAGCGCAGGAAGAGTTCGAAGGGTATGTTACCGGATTGCTTATCAACGGCGCAGATAACAACCAGAAACGCAACAAAACTAAAACGGCCCATCGTTTCCAATGCCATCGGTATATGATCTTAGCTTTTATTTTCTTAAGTTTGCTTATCATCCCATTTGGCATTAACTTTGGGATCAACAAAGGAAAAGAAAAAGTGCAGCAGGTGAAGATCAATGGTTCGGTACCTTTGCACGTAAAAATAGATACAATCGCATATGTCAAAGCAACAAAGTACTACAAATGTCGCCAAACCGACGCCTCCTCCTCTGCAAATGATACGCGAAGGTGTAGACCCCGGTGCAAAGCAAACATCCAACACCGGCACTAAAAAATAGTAACAGCCCGAAGCAATGCTTCGGGCTGTTTTGTTTATTTTCCAATGTTAATCGGTATGCCAACCATAAGCCCTATCGAAAAAAGATCATGCGTAGGCGTTACCGCTAAAGTCGGATCTTTATATTCTTTCAGAATATTCGACCATTTAACGTATGGAACAATGGTCAATAAATTTTTGGCATCCTTGTCACTGCTGGTCACATTCCAGGTCAGGCCCAAAGACACCGCCACTTTATCTTTGGTGATCCAGGGCTTACCGTGATTATAGCCCAATTCGGTATAAAGCCCAGGGATATAGCCATGTCGCCAGGGCGAATAATACAGCGCACCTGCAAAACTGTAGCCAAATCCTTCAGCGAAAGTTCCTTCATAACCTGTACCGGTTTCCTCTTTAGTAAGAGACTCTGTGCCGTTGGGTTTGATCTGTGTTGAACTCTTATAGACATACTGCATCATCTCTTCCAGGGTGTTGACCTTTTGCGCAGATAGACCGACGGTCCAATAGGTATAACGATGCGACTCTTTGAATTTATAAAGCCCATTGTAAGATAGTTTCGCACCGTATAAAAAACTTTGACGGGGATCAATGACCGCGTTGGCCGCATTGTAGGTACTGAAGCTCGTATTTGAAATATTTGGCAGAAAGTTAAGCCAATGGATATGATGCATCGTCCAAAGATCTTTCACTTCGCCCAGCTCATAACGATGGAGGCTATCCACGAACTTGTCATCCATGGCCGTAAACTTTTTATAGCGTTTCAGGAACTGCATTTTTTTATGATCGGCATCTGTGCCGTCGTTCCATAATGCATGATAGCTGGCTAAACATTTGTTAGGGTCAGTCTCAGTGTCCCTAAAAACGGTATTAATCAGTCCGACTGTGATTTTTCGGATCCTTTCCATGTGCGTTTTATCCAGCAACTCCTGAATCCTTTGCTGGCGTTCCAGTTCGTCACTTTTGCTCGGCTTCTCGTTGGCCGCGATCATTTGCATCTGTCGCTGCATTTCGTTTTTTTTAGGTGCCTTGCTTTCATTCTTTAGGACGGCCTCTATATAGACGGTTTTAAAGTCTTCCCACGTTAACACCGTGGTGGTCGTTTTGCTGTCTGTCAAAGCCAGCAGGACGTGCATGGTGTCGCGTGCGGCGACCAGGGCCTCATATTGATCAATCGCCCGGCTCCGGATATGATATAAGATCTGACTATTGTCCTGGTCAAAGTTTGCACAGTTCTTTCCTAATAAGCGGTTAATGCCTATAGACGATTTAAAATAGCCACTCAGCTTATTTTGGGAAAAAATTTCACTCAGGCCGTTCTTTACGCCGCCGGTCAGTTCGAGTGAAACGATCCAATTACTGTTCTTCGGGGCTATGATATTTCCTTTTAAGGTAATGCTCGGGCTTGAGGTTTCAAATTTCAAACCGGTTGCAGGTGTTTGACTGCCTAATAGTACAAAACTATATTGGTCGGTGAGGAATTTGTCGAATGCACTTGGCGCTAGTAATTTAATCTGTTCATCCTCGGCCGCCTTCAGCGCCGCGCTGGATGGATATCGTTTGTAATCATTTTTTAGATCGGATAGTTCTTGGGCGTGAGCCTTTGCAATCAAGCAAAGGACCAACAAGGTCAGGGAAAGGTATTTCATTTGCAAAAAGGATTAGAGTTACGCATTAAAGATAAGCACTTTAGCTAAATTCTCCTCCTAAAATTCCAAAACAACATTCCTGATTCCGGTCAGAAACAAAGAACTCCTTCTTATTCGGTGTGAGGCTAGGAGAAAAAGGTTTAGCGTCTATTTCCATGACCTCCAGTATGGTAGTGATTAATCAGCAACATATCACCGGCAATTGCTATTTTTGTTAGCAAATGTTCAATACTTCCGTCACTTACCGCAAAATTATTCACATCGACATGGATGCTTTCTACGCGTCAGTGGAGCAGCGTGATCACCCGGAGCTTGCAGGTAAACCCCTGGTCGTCGGTGGTCTGCCTGAAGGCCGTGGCGGCGTGGTGGCAACAGCGAGCTATGAAGCCAGAAAGTTCGGCATACGTTCTGCAATGTCCTCCAAACAAGCCTTACAACTTTGTCCGCAGGCCATTTTTGTCCGCCCCAGGTTCGAAGTCTACAAAGAAGTTTCGCGGCAGATCCGGGAGATCTTCCGGCGTTATACCGATCTGATCGAGCCCTTATCCCTCGACGAAGCCTATCTCGATGTCACCGAAGACAAACCGGGGATCGGTTCAGCGCTGGAGATCGCCAGGCAGATCAAGGACGCTATACAGGAGGAATTACAGCTGACCGCTTCCGCAGGCGTCTCGGTCAATAAGTTCGTCGCCAAGATCGCCTCAGACATCAACAAACCCAATGGCCTGAAGTTTATCGGGCCTTCGGCGATCGAAGCCTTTATGGAACAGCTACCAGTGGAAAAGTTTCATGGCGTAGGTAAAGTTACGGCTGCCAAGATGAAGGGCATGGGGCTTTTCACGGGCGAAGAACTGAAAAAGCTAAGCGAAGCGGAGCTTATCCGCCACTTTGGTAAAGCCGGACGATTCTATTACCGCATTGTACGCGGGATCGATGAACGGCCGGTACAACCGCAGCGGGCCGCCAAATCTTTGGCGGCGGAAGATACCTTTCCTTACGACCTGGGCAGCCTGGCGGACATGGAGACCGAACTGGACAAGCTTGCACAGGTTGTTCACGGACGATTAACAAAAAATAACCTGCAAGGCAGGACGCTGACGCTGAAGATCAAATACAGCGATTTTAAACAAATCACACGCAACCGCTCCTATCCTGAACCCCTAACGGCTGTGGAAACCATCGGAGTTGTTGCAAAGGAACTGCTGGCACTGACTTTTGAGGAAGGGCAGCGCGTACGCCTGCTGGGTATTTCCCTGTCCAATTTTGATTCAGCCAAAGACCAGCTGCGGTTATTCTGACAAAAAAAAGCCGGTTGCCCGGCTCTTTTCAATTGTTTTAGTTTTTCATGACGATGTTAGCATTCGCCGGCAAACCGTTCTGTTGCGAGGTCCACAGGTTGTTGCGCTGTGCCGTAAATTCCGCTTCTTCCGGCTGACTTTCTTCACCGTTGTCGGTATCCAGCAAAACACCGCAGACTTTAGCGCCGGGATTGCAGGTAGCGCTTTCCCGCTCATAGTTATTGATGTTCTTGATATTGGCCTCTGTTAACGAACTGGAAGTGTAACGGTAGAACACGCCTGCGGCTTTTTTAGCAGTGAATGCGCTGCTGCCTAATGCCAGGATAATGGCAAAGGCGGGTAAGATTAGCTTTTTCATGGTTTTTAAATTAAATGATGTAAAAATTAATAAATGAATTATTCCGGCAGCTACACGGGCGCCGGAGGCCCCGTAAAATTTCTTATCGCCAAGCTTTCCTCCTTTCCCTGTAAGTGTATATCAATCCGGTAACACTGAGCAGCAAGAAGAAAAGATTGAACAGCAAATGCCCCTTCCAGCCGAGGCTGCTGATCACGCCGCCGCAGGCGCATGGCACTTTGCCAAAAACACGCAGCAGCACCAGGAGCACATACGCCGTAAAAGCGAGCATCATCAAAGCCGACAGCCAGAAACCCGCGAGCCGCGTAGCGTTAAAGGAAAGTGCTGCCGCGGCTGCCAGTTCCAAACCGGGCAGGAGCCAGAAAAGCAAAGGCTTAATTGCGCCGGGAAGCGCCTGAAGCGCCAATTGCCCCTTAAACTCCGCAGGGGTCATCATTTTGCTGACTGCTGTATAGACGAACAGCAGGATCAGAAGCGCAGCGATAACAGAAAGTAGTTGATTTGTTTTCATAGCCTTGATAGGAACTAAGTTAGCCTACCGTCCTCTTCATTAAGGTGACCTTCATCACAAGTTCAGCGGAATTGGATCACTGGTTATTGTGAAGCAAACAACGGTCAAAGATCCCGTCCCATCAGGCGGCTCAGGTTTTCCCGGGTCATGTTCAGGTAAGATGCGATCAGGCGGACGGATGCCCGTCTGAAAAGTTCTGGCATCGTCCTGCGTATCTGCCGGTAGCGCTCATCAGCCGAGAGGGCCATCAGACGATTCTTGATCAGCTCCCGCTGGTATTGCTGGCGGATCAGTAACTGCACCAGTTCAGCGGTCTCCGGAAAAGCATCCGCCAACTGATGAAGCCCACGGTAGGTGATCGCTGACATCACGGATGGCTCCAGCACTTCCAGGTAGTAATCCGCCGGTTCATTCCAATACCCCTGCGCTGACCAGATCAGCTGCTTTTCCAGGTAAAAGGCCAGGGTATACTCCTTTCCTGCCCGGTCCAGGTAATAGCTGCGCGCGAAGCCCGACTCCAACAGCCAGAAACGGCTTTCGGTCTGACCGGCGGCATGCACGATCTGGTGCGGTTTGTATTGCTCCCTGATCACGAGCTGTTCCATAGCCTCCTGCAGCGGAGCAGATAAGGCCGTTATGGACGAAAGGAATGCTGTAAGGGGTGAAGTGTTCATAAGCATGTATCAGGAGCCGGCCTGTGTGCCTCCTGATCAGCTATAAACGGAGGCATCCCGTGTTTAAAACCTGCAAAGCAACTGTGTTTTTCGGGTACAAGTGGTGACATGGATCTGCAAAAGAGAAAACTTAACAATTACTTAATTTTTTCCTCATGTCACCAGTTCGGCGATTTTTGCAGCATAAGTTTAGGTTTTTAACCTACCTATGAAAACAGACTTTACCAAAGCCAGCTTTAAAGACTTCGAAAATATACCCAGGCAGGATATTTTCACGACCGCTGAGGAGTTCCAGCAATACCTGGACTTTCTCAAAGACAACGGTCACCTCAACTACCGGATCCAATCCCTGAGTCCGGTCGGTCCGGAAATGGACCTGATGCTCCCCGGCGATGCTGAACCTACCCGCTCGGTCTGCCTGGTTTCCAATGACTACCTGGGTTTCAGCCAGCATCCGAAGATCAAAGAAGCGGTCATCCATGCTACCCAACAGTTCGGAACAGGCTCGGGCGCATCACCGGCGATCGGCGGACATTTCTCCTACCATGCCCAGCTGGAAAAGAAGATCGCGCAATTTTATGGGAAAGAAGAAGCAATCCTTTACACCACCGGTTATACGGCTAACAGCGCCACCCTGCAATGCCTGCTCCACAAAGAGGACCTGGCCATATTGGATATGGCGGTCCACGCCAGTGTTTATGAGGGCGTGCTGACCACTACCGTAAAAACCTTCCTGCATAACAACCTCGAAATGCTGGAGCAGGTGCTGCGTAATGCACAGCATCAATACCGGACCAAAATGGTCATCATTGACGGCGTCTACAGCCAGGACGGGGACTTCGCTCCCATTGACCAGATCGCGGAACTCACACACCGTTATGGGGCCTACCTCGTGGTGGACGATGCGCACGGCATCGGGGTGGTTGGCGCCACCGGACGTGGCGTGATCGAATTATACAATGCATTCGACCAGGTGGACATCATTACCGGCACTTTCAGTAAGGCGCTGGGTAACATCGGCGGTTACGTGGTCGCCAAACCGGAGATCATTAATTATCTCAAGTACCAATCCAAGCAGCACCTGTTTTCCACCACCGCGACGCCTGCCATCCTCGGCATCACCAAGGCGATCGAACTGGTGGATGAAGAACCGCAATGGCGAACGAAACTCTGGGATAATATCAATTACCTGAAAAACGGCCTGACCGGCCTGGGGCTGGATATCGGTACCACTGCTTCCGCCGTGATCCCGGTCAAGATCGGTGACATTCCAAAAACTTTGGAAGCCGGTCGCCTGCTCTTGAAAGCAGGGATCTACACCAACCCGATCATGTACCCGGCTGTCTCCAAGAAAAATGCACGGATCCGAATGAATATCATGGCTACACATACCCGCGTCCATTTGGACCAGGTACTCAATGCTTTTGATACGATCAATCAACAAATCCATATCGCCAGGAACAAATGAAAACCATCGCTGAACGCTTTCACGCCGCCATGGAGACCCAACTGGCGGCGGTGACACTGAACGGCCAAAGCCCTACCGCACAATACCGCAGTTCTATTCTGATCTGCAAAAAGGCAATGACCAAGCTCAAACGGTACATTTCTACTTATTCCTTTGAGAACACGGCCGAGGAGATCCATTTCTTCAAAGAGGTCAAGCCCTTGTTTTACAGCAAGTATATCTATTTCATCAATGTTTATAATTACCTCATCCAGCTGCCGGCGGGCGGAGAAGAAGCGCTGCGCAGCTATATCAATTTCCAGCTGACCGATCTGCAGCGTTTTTTTGACAGCAATAAGGCCTTCTACCAGTACTATCGCTCGGGCGGCACCCAGATGGATGCGGTGTACTTTACCCGCGGCGGCTTTGACGTCCAGATGGAGCTGGAAGATTTCGAAGAAGATGAACAGTATTCCACCAGTCACGATTACAAACTTTCCAAGATCATCGCGAATGAGAAATTCCAGGATTACCTGAATATCGAGCTGCTGAAGCTGGGCAACCCGGAGCTGGTCATCCGTAAAGTATTTCCTTTCAACCATCCGCAATGGACCGCCAGCCATACGGATGCCGCAGAATTACTTTACAGCCTGCAAACTGCATGCGCAATCAATAACGGCAATATCGACATTACTGAACTCGTTGCAATATGGGAATTTATTTTTCAAATGGAGGTCAAGGAACCTTACCACAAGCTGCTGGATATCACCAAGCGGCAAAAGGAAATGTTCGTGTTTCTCACCCGTCTGCGGAACAGCCTTTGGAATTTTATCAAACAGAAATTCAGTAAGGGGCTGCCGCCGGACAGCATATAAGTACCCAATTGCGGCTACTGCATCCCACTAAATCGTGAATTCCTATCTTTACATAACTGTTATAAATCCCGGAAATGCTCATAGGAAAGATTTTGAACATTAACCCGAACAAGCAATAATTAAGGTATGCTTGCCGGAATGCTCCTTCTTAGGGCAGGAATAAAATAATCAAGACATTTGCAATGAGAACTGTCAAAAAAAAGACAACAAGATTTAATGAAGCAAACGCATTGAAAATAGAACACTCTTTATTATTAAAATGAGAAACATTTAGCGTAAATTTCAAATCATCTGTAGCTAACCTCACCTCATCATATAATTTCCTGTATTTGCGTTCTATGCTTAAATAGTAAGCGTCCAATACCCAAAACAAATAAGTGGTCATTAATCCTATCAATCCTCCATAACTAAATTGATTTTTGATAACCAATGCAATTAATGCCGCATTTAAAGTTACTGTCCAACTTTTCAAGTAAAAAGAATTCGCAGCCATCCTGTCAATGATTTTTAGAATAAATTCTAAATGCTTTACCTTATTATCATCTATTTTAGTCGACATACAATTAAATAGACATTTTGGAAAGTCGTTCAACTATTAAATCAGCGATTTCTTCGGGGGATTCTCCTTCATACATTATAAAACCATCTTGTTTTCGAAAACCTTGAATGTTAACGTCTTCCATTTTTATTGCCATAAGCTTGTGCTTTTCATTCGACTCCATAAGTATTTCTCGAATGTTGTCCCACTCTAACTTACACCATTTGCGCGACTCATAATCTTTATTGAAAAATGGCACGATCAAATCACATTGGGTTCTATAAATATCTCCAAGGAGAATATCCAAATTTTTGACTGCAAGTTCAGCGCGATAGTTAAAATCGTAAAATACTGAGTGACTTCCAAGTTTATCAGTCAATGCTTTGCAGACTTTCTGGACAAATAATCTTTGCGATCCGGTGAATGACAAACCTACTCTAAACTTCCTCTTCGTTACAGGTACGGTGTCACTTTCATTTTTTTCTGGCGCCAGAATATATGCCGATTCTTTGTACTTGCCTAGTAACAGTTCTGTCGAACCAAAATCCAAATAAGCTGAATTACACCCGTTTTCATTTATCTGATTCAGCAAATACTTCTTCATTTCGGGCGTTGAAATCCAATCCGCATGCTTAATGGGAAGAGGAGTTTCAAACAATCTAAATTGCTGGAGTTCAACTATTCCAACTTTTTCATTACTGCTAAAAGTTTGATAAAAAGACAAATCGTCTTTGCTTAGTGCACTATTTTCAGGTATTTCAGCCTGCAATATTTCATGAAAATATTGACGGTCGAAACCATTAATTATCGCCACACCAACTATGCCAGGCCCCTTATCGTACCAATTTGCGCAATAGATAGCAATAATATACTCGTTGTCATCATCGATATCAATTCCATCATGAAGCCCGCTAAGTAAGTAATAAGTCAGGTCTTTTTTGACTGCATAATCTAATATTTGATCTTGTTCAAGTACAGTTATCACTCCACCGATATCTTGCTTATCCAAAGGGATACTTAAAGAAGATTTTTTGCCACCGGCAATTTCAAAGAGATCAGTCTTATCAAAATATATGATCCCATTTTTATTTAATTTTTTCTTCACCTCTTCCGGCAGGTCAAAAACAGCCAGTAATATTGATAAAGGTTCTGATCTTGTCTGTTCAATAATCAGATTAATTTCTTCGATTGAATCTTCTTCTTCAATAACCCACATTGTTCCATTAATCAGTTTACTATGCCCGATGGAATCTTTTTTAGAAAAAACTTTTGTGATAGGTTTGCTTGTGAACGATATTTTATTGCATTCAAATGCATCACTGACCTCAATGATTTCACATGGAATATAGCACCTTAACAGCCAGTACGCCATTTTCATACCATCAAACGGGTCTCCGTAATATTTTTCACCGATTGAGCGCTCCAAGGTGCAAATGGGTTTGCCAGAACTGTATTTATCTCGAAGGGCGACTATTTTAAAGTTTTTCGACAAGAAAACAGAAATTAGATGGTGTTCGTCATGTGGAAGATCAATCTCGATCTTTAATACGTTTCTAACTTCACAAAATCGTACTGCATTTTCAATCAACAAAAGAGCTGCATTTTGAGCTTTGGTATTGGACTCGAAGTTATAAGATGGTAGAATAACATTTTTAAATTCGATGCAAGAATCAAATTTTGAGTGCTTAAGAAAAATACAACCTATTAAATTTTTATTATTAATAAAATCTCCCTCTTCATTTTTTGGGTCGAAAACGCCATAAACAACTCTATTTCTATTGTTAACGTCTTGCAAGGCGTCATTCAACCAAGCCTTGTGCTGGTGAAAATATTTATCCCAATGCGTCTCTTTTTCGCAAAGAGTTTTTAATAAGTCTTGCTCGCTACGCCTAATTCTCCGGGTTATCATTTTGATTCTTTCTATGCCTTCGGAATTGTTTTATTCGGCAATCAGGAAATTTGCGCTCAACATTTTTCCTCAATCTGTTTGAGCTCATTTTGCCAAAACTCCATGCTTGAAATCTCACGTTTACACTGCAAACGATAGTGTCACGAGATGAATCAAATTTAATAAGTTGCCTCGATCCCGATATTTGTGCGCGTATATATTCTTGGAAAGATTTGCAATCGGGGTTGGAAGTTGGGAGATTACGTTCTAAACTAAAAGTATAAGTTCTGTATTTATTAGGAGTATTATCAGCCATATTTATCATAATCGTCTATTTATTGAATTATAACACAATAAATAGTCATCATACTACTACCACTAGTATAATAAGTTTAGATTTTATTTTTAATTATGAAACTTCAGTTAGACCAATTAGACATCATTCCGGTAAAACAACATCTAGGTTTATAAAATGTAAAATTATCGTTAAATTGCTTAAAATCAAAATTTTCCACTTTAATATTAAATATGGCCAGAAAGGTGCCTAAAGACTTAAGATTTTTAATTCATAGCAAAAGTAAAGAAATGTATCCCTAAATCTTTTGTACTAATTTCTACTAGCCATAAGTCGAATAATACTTGCATACGACAGAAAAAGGTTCCCGGCATCATTAAGATTATCGAACGCAATACAATTCTAAACAATTAAGATCAGCCGCCCCATAGTAAAGTGTATGATATCCTACTTGAAAAAATATACTAACGAATCTAAGTTTTTTAATCATCACAAGATTGTGATGATTAAAATATGTTAGCATAGAAATCAGACCTGGTGTTGCCCGTTATACTAGAGGCCTGTGATTGTATTCTAGTCTTTAAAAGTCTTTGAAGATCCTTATTTCGGGAAAAACACCACAACCTGAGAAAGGGTTGTGCAATAAAAATTCAACGGCTCCACACTTTTGTTTTGCCCGGCGGCATAGAGCCGGCGGGTCAAAACGAAAGTATATGTTGAACACTATCTCCTGGCAGCAATACATAACTGCCGTTATCTTAATCGCCGCCGCCTGGTACGCCTATGTCGGCCTGCGGTATTATCGACCTGAGCTTCAGGCCATCCTTAAAATCAAAACCGTAAAAACAACAGCCGTCCCGCCCGTCGCTAATAAACTGACCGACGTTATGGGCGCCAGTAAACCTGACGCCGATACCGGACTTTATGATCCGGATGAACTGCTGTTCAGCAATTCATCGGTTGACGATATCAGCGACCAGACCCTTCCCAAGGGGCCGGCAGACGACCTCTTAGCAGAATCCATGGTATTGGTAGACGCGTACAGCGAAAACAACGATAAAGCCGAGTTCCTTTCGCTCTTTAAATTCTTACTAAACAAATACGAAGTCTTCGCTGACGAGATCAGTTTACCGGCGATCATCAAAAGCCTGAGCGACTACGCGATTAATAAACTTCCATTTCAAATCGAGGCCGCTGAATGGCCTTTAACCTTCGCATCATGAAAAAGATCAAAGCAATTATCGCACTGCTGTTCATCGCAACAGTTAGTGTGGCGCAAGACGGCAACGCCGGCATTAACGAAGCCACCAACCAGGTCAAAAGTTATTTCTCAACCGGCACCAATCTCATGTACGCCATAGGTGCCATCATTGGCCTGGTTGGCGCGATCAAAGTTTATAAAAAGTGGAATGATGGGGAGCATGATACCGGAAAGGTCGCCTCGAGCTGGTTCGGGTCCTGCATCTTTTTAGTGGTCGTGGCCACGGTACTTAAATCATTTTTCGGCGTATGAGCTACCAGATCAACAAAGGCATTAACCGTCCCATTGAGTTCAAGGGATTGAAGGCTCAATACATCGGCTATTTAGGCGGCGGCCTGGTGGGCCTGCTGGTACTCTTCGCTATTATGTATCTGATCGGCCTGGCCATTTACCTGTGTATCCTGATCATTATCGGATTAGGCAGCACGCTTTTCTACCAGGTATTTGGCCTGAGCCATAGATACGCTGAGCATGGGCTGATGAAGAGAAAGGCGCGCCGTTACCTGCCCACTTACTTAAAATTCAAATCAAGGAGGCTGTTTCATGAAAAGCGCTGAACAAATATTTCCGATCTATAAAGTGGAGCATGACGCGCTGTTATCCATGCAGGGTGAATTGAGCATCGCTTATGAGCTGCGTTTGCCGGAACTGTTTACCCTGTCGAACGATGAATACCTGGCATTTCACCAGACCTGGGTTAAAGCGATTAAATTGCTTCCAAAGAACAGCATTCTGCACAAACAGGATTGGTTCGTGGAAAGTCAGTATGCAGCCAGCTTCGGCGATCAAACATTTCTGAGCCATGCCAGCGAGCGATTCTTCAATGAGCGGCCCTTCCTGGCGCATCGCTGTTATCTGATCCTGACCAAAAGACCGGAGAACTACCGGCCGGTCAGCAGCGCTGCCAGTGGTCTGATGCGCAAACACCTGACTCCGGCGCAAAGCACAGATAACGAACTGTTCCGGGATTTTCTGGATAGCGCGGGCCAGTTTAAACGCGTAATGGAAGACAGCGGCCTGGTCGCCTTGCGCAGGTTAAGCGATGATGAACTGGCCGGGACGCTGGACAGGCCCGGCATTCTTGAACAATATTGTTTCCTGCTGGACCAACAAGCCGTGCCGGAATTAAAGGATATTCATTTGCAGGATGAGATCAGGATCGGCGATAACCGCTGCCAGCTTTATACCCTCGCGGATCCTGAAAACCTGCCCGCTTTGTGCGGACCACGTATTACGTATGATCAGTACAGCACTGATAAAACCAAGTTCAGTACCGGCTTTGCCAGCCCGGTTGGCGCGCTGCTGAACTGCAACCATATTTACAACCAGTATCTATTTATTGAAGACAGTGCCAAGACCCTTAAAAAACTGGAAGTCAAAAAGCTGCGTCTGCAGTCGCTATCGGCATACTCCCGCGAAAACGCAATAGGCCGTGATGCCACCCAGGAGTTCCTGCACGAAGCGATCAGCCAGCAACGGCTTCCGGTTAAGGCACATTTCAATATCCTCGCCTGGACGGATGACAAGTCACAATTGAAAGACGTTAAGAATAAAGTTAGCTCGGCGCTGGCCCAGCTCGATGCGCAGCCCAAACAGGAAACGGATGGTGCACCGCAGATCTGGTGGGCCGGCCTGCCCGGCAACAGCGGAAACTTCCCGATGAATGACACTTTTGATACGTTCGCTGAACAGGCTGCCTGTTTCTTTAACCTGGAAACGAATTACCGATCGTCCTTATCGCCTTGCGGCATCAGATTGGGCGACCGGCTTTCCGGCAAGCCGCTGCACGTCGACCTGAGTGATGAGCCGATGAGGAACGGCATAACGACCAACCGTAACAAATTCATACTAGGTCCTTCCGGCAGTGGCAAATCCTTTTTCACCAATCACCTGCTCCGCAGCTACTATGAACAGGATGCTCATATCGTACTGGTTGACGTCGGCCATAGCTATGAAGGACTTTGCGAATTCGTGGATGGTTATTATTTCACTTATAGTGAAGACAGCCCGATCAGCTTCAACCCATTTTACGTGGGTGAAGGAGACACACTCGATACAGAGAAGCGCGAAAGCATCAAGGCCATGATCCTGGCGCTCTGGAAAAAAGAAGATGAGGGCGTGTTACGTTCGGAATATATCGCCATATCCGACGCACTGTATCACTATTATGAAAGTGAGCCCGAGTTTGCCTGCTTTAATTCCTTCTATGATTTTTTGAAAGGTCCGTTCTACGAGACCATGAAACAAAGTAAGGTCAAGGATCAGCATTTCGATATCGATAACCTGCTTTTCGTGCTTAAACCTTACTACCAGGGCGGCGAGTATGATTATTTGCTGAATGCAACTGAGAATCTGGACTTACTACAACGCCGCTTCATCGTTTTTGAACTGGATAATATTAAAGATCACCCAATACTTTTTCCGGTCGTCACCCTGATCATCATGGAAACTTTCGTCTCCAAAATGCGGAAGCTGCCGAAAGAGACGCGCAAAATGATCCTGATCGAGGAAGCGTGGAAAGCGATCGCGCGGGAAGGCATGGCCTCAAAACCGTAAGAAAGTATTACGGTGAAGCGCTGGTGGTTACCCAGGATATCGAGGACATCATCTCCTCCCCCGTTGTGAAGCAAGCCATCATCAACAATAGTGACTGTAAGATCCTGCTTGACCAGCGCAAGTACCAGAACGACTTTCCAAAGATCCAGCAACTTTTGGGTATCACGGATAAGGAAACGGCTCTGATCATGAGTATGAACCGTGCCAATGATGAACGGTACAAATACAAAGAGGTATTCATCAGCCTGAACGGGCAGTTGTCGCGGGTCTACCGCACGGAGGTCAGCCGGGAAGAATACTGGACCTATACAACTGAGTCGGCAGAAAAAGCTAAGGTAAAGGCCTACAAAAAGAAATATGGCGATATCCGCAAAGCCATTGCGGTAATCGTTCAGGAAGAACAACAAACCAAAAATTATGCAGCATGAAAAAATTAATGATAGGATGCATCGTAATGCTGGCAGCATGCGGCCGTCCAGAAGAAAAAGGAGTGTTTATTAAACATTTTCAAAATGAATATTCAAAAGCCGATGATACAATCTCAATTGAAAACGGGATTGTCACGAGACGAACCGGCTTCAACAAGATTAGAAACGGAAAATTGAAGCCCCGCGAGTACGAAATAGAAAAATGGAGACTAAATGAAGTAGGGACATCAATAATAGTGTTTGATAGGGGCGGAATTATAGTTGACAATTCCAGGTATCAAAAAATCAATTAGCATGAAACGGATTACAATTACCATCATTCTTATCATCATTAGCTTAACCATAAGGGTTCACGCACAGATTCCGATCGCTGAAGCAGTCAAACTGGTGGTTAAAAAAGTGATCAAGGCCATCGACCTCAAGGTGCAACGAATGCAGAACCAAACTATCTGGCTGCAAAATGCACAGAAAGCCTTAGAGAATGAACTTTCCAGGTTCAGATTAGACGAAATAACCAACTGGTCTGATAAGCAACGTGCACTTTATGATGAGTATTATAAAGAACTGTGGAAGGTGAAATCTACTATCGCCTACTATAAGCGTATCAAGAATCTCACCATGAAACAGATCGCCATGGTCGGCGAATATCAGCGTGCCTGGAGGCTGTTTCAGTCAGACAAGCATTTCCGCGCCGAAGAAATCGTTGAGATGCAGCGCGTTTACCTTGGCATTCTGGATGCGAGCGCTAAAAATCTTGAACAGATCATGCTGATCGTTAATCCCGGAAAAACACAAATGACCGATCAGCAAAGGCTGGAGGCTATCAATGCGGCAGGTGACCGCCTGGATGAAAACTTCGGCGACCTTAAACAATACAATAATCAAAATATGATCCTGAGCCTGCACCGCAGCAAGGATCTGAACGAAATAAAAACCATCAAAAATTATTATGGTATCCATTGAAACTATGTTAGAACAGGCCGCCTGTATTCGCAGGCGGGCTAAGAGGCTGCTCACCTTTACACTGGTAACCGCAGCAATGAGCCAGTGCGCTCAGGCGCAAACATTTGCCGAGTGGTTCAGCCAAAAAAAGACGCAAAAGAAATACCTTTTACAGCAGATCGCCGCTTTACAGGTTTACAGCGGCTATCTTCAAAAAGGGTATCATATCGCTAAAGGCGGACTGGGTTCCATTAGCAGCTATGTCGGGAGTGAATTGGGGATGCATGGCGATTATTACGACCATCTGAAGAGCGTAAGCATACTGGTGAAAAACAACCCTCAGGTTAATGAAATCCTCCGCTGGCAGCAGGATATTCTAAATCAGGCAAGACGACTTAAAAATGAAAAGGGCCTTACGAAAGATGAGTCAAAATATGTTGGCAAAGTCTCCAAAGCACTGCTTAGTGATTGTGATGCCCAGTTGAATGACCTGCAAACGGTGCTAACAGATCAAAAAACGGCGATGAGCGATGAAGAACGTTTCCGCCAGATTAACCGGCTTCGTCAGGCGATGCAGGACAATTACCGTTTTGTCTCGAGCTTCAGGTCGCAACTGCAGATCTATCTACGTGGTAAGCAACAGGAAATACAGAATGTAAAAACTTTAAATCATTTGTATGGAAACCGTTAAATCTCTCAGGATATGTGCAGCCGTACTATTGCTCTCCATAATTTCGGTTAAACAGGCAAAAGCGCAAAGTACCGAATTACAGCAATTATTACTGAATATCGAAAAACTGACCCAGTTCAAAGCCATCCTTTCTGACATGAAAAAAGGCTATCAAATTTACCAGCAGGGTTACGGCACCATTTCCAACTTGTCAAAAGGCAATTTTAACCTGCACAATATTTACCTAACGGGCTTACTGGCGGTCAATCCCGCCGTGCGCAATAATCCCCGAGTTGCACAGATCATCAGCCAGCAGAGTGACATCCTCAATGAATACAAACGCTACGAAAGCCTGTTCCGGCAAAGCGGAAAGTTCAGTAAAAATGAGCTGAGTTATATCGCCGCGGTTTACAGCCAGCTGATCAAACAAAGTAATACGGATATTGACGAACTCGGCAGCGTAACTACAGCCGGGAAATTAAGGATGTCGGATGATGACCGGTTACGGACGATCGACCGCATTTACACCGGCAGTACAGACCAACTTCAATTCCTTCGCTTTTTTAACCGACAGACAATCATGCTCAGTTTACAGCGAAGTAAAGATCTCCACGATACGAAAACGCTCAAACAGCTGTATGGCATAAACTAATAAACGCATTATGAAAAAGAAGTTAATGTTAAGCGCCACAATGGCGTTGCCGGGAATTCTATTTCCTTTATTGTCTATGGCAGAAGGGCTGGCCAACGAAATTCACAGCCTGCAGAGCGTGCTAGATCATGTGTATACCGAAATGCTGCCCATGTGCAGCCAGCTGATCGGCGTAGCGCGGGGCATCGCCGGATTTGGAGCGCTTTGGTATATCGCCGCCCGTGTCTGGCGGCATTTAGCCAACGCTGAAGCAGTTGATTTTTATCCATTACTGCGGCCCTTTGCCATTGGCCTGGCGATCCTTTTATTTCCCACGGTGATCGCTGTTGTCAACGGCGTAATGCAACCAGTCAGCTCCGCAACCGCCGGTATGGTGAAAAATTCAGATGCCGCCATTGCTAAACTGCTTGCGCTGAAGCAGGCGGCGATTGAGAAAACAGATACCTGGCAAATGTATGTCGGCGATGACGGTGAGGGGAATCGCGATAAGTGGTACAAATACACGCACCCTAAAGACGAAGAGGGAAAAAATGATAAATGGCTTTCAGGACTTGGCAACGATGTCAAATTCGCTATGGATAAGGCCAGTTATAAGTTCCGCAACAGTGTCAAACAGTGGATGTCCGAAATATTGCAGGTCGTTTATGAAGCGGCAGCGCTTTGCATCAACACGATCCGAACGTTTTACCTCGTCGTACTGGCCATTCTCGGGCCGCTGGTATTCGGACTGTCCGTATTTGACGGCTTCCAACACACGCTTACCACCTGGCTGGCTAAATACCTCAATGTCTTTTTGTGGCTGCCCGTCGCCAACCTGTTTGGCAGCATCATCGGCAAAGTGCAGGAAAATATGCTGAAACTGGATATCGCGCAGGTTAATCAGGCGGGTGACACTTTCTTCAGTTCTACCGACACGGCATACCTCATCTTCCTGCTGATCGGAACTGTCGGCTATTTCACCGTACCTGCCGTTGCTGGTTATATCATCAATCCGGGCGGTGGTAACGGCCTGCTGAATAAAGTGACCAACCTCACCTCCATCAGCCTGAGTTCGGTCAGCTCAACTTCCTACGAAGCGGGCCTGGCTGCAGGCGATCGTATGGCTGAGGGCGCGAAAAATATGGTCAACGCGCCCGGTCATATTGCTGAAGGCTACCGCTCCGCCGGCTCTAACAATGTCCAGGCAGAAAAACTTAATGGAAACCCAAAAAAATAAACACCATGTTCACACACCTTAGAAATATAGAAACCGCTTTTCAGCAGAATAAACGCATCGTGGCACTGGTCATCATTACCAGCGCAGTGATCTCGGTCGCCGCTATCTACTTTGCTTTTGCCGCTTATCAAAAATCTTCTTCACAGATCTATGTGCTCGCGAATGGTAAAGTCTTGGAAGCACTTGCGGCAGACCGGAAAGACAACATACCCATTGAAGCGCGTGACCACATCAAAATGTTTCACCACTACTTTTTCACGCTCGATCCTGACGACAAGGTGATTCAAACCAATATCAGCCAAGCCTTATATCTCGCAGACGAAAGCGCGCGCAATCAGTATAATGACCTCAAAGAAAAAAGCTATTACAATAACCTCATATCCGGAAACATCAGCCAAACACTAACAGTCGATAGTATCCAGCTTAATATGGACACTTATCCGTATGCTTTTAAATGCTTCGCCACAGAAAAGCTGATCCGGGCAACATCTACCATAAACAAATTATTAGTGACCCGGGGATACTTGCGCAACGTCAGCCGATCGGATAATAATCCGCATGGATTTCTGATCGAACATTGGGAGACGGTGGCGAATCGTGATACCTTAACTAACCAGCCATGATACGCAGATATATCTACCGGTTAAATGACTGGTTCAACAGCCGCGGGGAATGGACACAGCTCCTACTCTACTTTGGATTTTGCATTGGCTTCCTGGCTCTGCTTGGCTTGAGTATCTGTTACAGTCATTTCAACGGACAAGTGACGGCAATACCCGTTCCGGTGCATGTCGGGAAACCTTCCGGCTCGCAATTCACAGATTCATTAACACAAAAAAAACACTGATATGGAAAAGCAACGAAAATTTTTATTGGTATTACCGCTACTGGCTTTACCGTTTCTTACAATGGCCTTCTGGGCCTTAGGCGGTGGCCAAACACCAAGCCAGATTATAGCCACCAACACCGGACTGGATGCCAACCTACCCGAGGCACAATTCAGAGATAAGGAAAGCAAAGATAAAATGGCCGTCTACCAGTCGGCCCGGCATGACACGGCACAAGACGGCGTGAGTCCGGCTTTCTTACAGTCTTTGGGGCTTGAAAATGCTTCGCCTCAAAATGCAGAATCAATCGTTACCTCTGACGATCAGGCAGAAGAGATCCAAGCTAAACTGGCCCAGCTCAATAAACAACTAAGCCAGCCGCAAGCAGTACCGCAGCAGGTTGCGGCTTACGACGAAGTCGAGCCACAAAGAGTTAGACAGCTTAAAAAAATGATGCATAGCATGAATGGTCAAAGCCCGCCGGACCCGGAAATGCAGCAACTCAACAGCATGCTGGAAAAGATACAGGCGATCCAAAATCCATCGGCAGTGAAGCCCAAAAAAACAGTTGCTGAAAACGTCAAGCCATTCAGAGCTATTCCCGCTATTATCGACGGCAAACAAAAAGTAGCTGATGGAGCCTCTGTCAGACTCAAACTAGCCGATACGGCGACCATCAAAAACCAGCTTTTACCAAAAGGACAGGAAATATATGGCTCGTGCCAGATCACAAACCAGCGGCTTCTTTTAACTATAGAAAACATACGGATCGATAAACAAATTATCCCCGTGAACCTCACTGTTTTCAGTTTAGATGGGATGCCAGGCATCCCTGCGCCGGAAGCAGAATTGGGCAGTGCTGCAGGCACAGGCGCGGACAATGCCATTCAAAGCATGCAATTCCTCTCTATGGATCAAAGTCTCGGAGCCCAAGCTGCGGCCGGCGGTATCAATGCCGCTAAAGGTCTATTCAACAAAAAGATCAAGAAAATCAAAGTCAAGCTGAAGGACGAATTTCCCGTCCTTTTAAAAATCAATCGTTAATTAAAATTAAGTATTATGAACACAGAAAATTTAAGTTATCTGCAAAAGCAATTGCTAAACCTTGGGTTTGGCGAGAAAGCAAATGAGGAATTGGAAAAGAACATCCAGGCCGGAAAAAAGGAATTCAGCCTAACGACAGAACAGGAATACAATAAACAGCCTGTTGATTACACCCTGCATTACAAGGCCGGTGACCAGAACGATATGTATTTTTTTAACAAATACGATGCGTCATTGAGGGATAACGAAATGCAGCAGACCTTTTACATCAACAAGGGTAGCGGCATCACCGCAAAAGAAGCCTATAACCTAATGGACGGTCGCGCTGTACACAAAGAGCTGGAGAACCTCGAAGGCCAGAAATACAATGCCTGGATCGTTCTGGATAAAGAAAATAAAAACGATAACGGCAATTATAAACTGCGCCCTTTCACTGACGGCTGGAATTATAAACCAGAACGCGCCATTGACAAGTTGGACATTGTGGGCATCAATGAAGAAGGTGCCCGTGATAAACTGCTGAAATCGTTGGAAAAGGGAAATCGTCACCAGGTAACCGCGATGAAAGACGGTAAAGAGGTCAAGCTCTTTCTGGAAGCGAACCCGGCCGAGCACCGCGTTAACCTGACCAACTGGAAAGGCGAAGCCCAGCAACTGGACCACTATAAAAAACCTGAATTGAAAAGCGACAACAAGAAAGATCAAAAAAACGCGCAGTCACAGGAGGATGCGCCGGCAAAAAAGCAGTCCCGCAAAAGGGGCGCTAAAATGAGTGTCTAACTTTAGGCCCGGTGTATATCCGGGCCTTTTGTTTGAATTTATAAATCAACCATCTATATTTAGGCTCATATGCAGCTACAGGCTAAATGGGCTTACTTATTTAAGCCATTACCCTACCCAACAAGGTACGGAACAAAAAACTTAGGCAAAACGGCGGGAATTTTATTTAGCGTACTTTTTACCTTTTTACTGTTATATAAACCATTTGGGGTATATGAACCTGAGCTGAAATTCAATTATATTCTGATCTGCGTTTTGCATGCATTATCTCCTTCCTTAATTGTTTATACCTACTTCAGGCTTTTAAATTACGTATCAGAAAGACGGGGACATCCGCAGCAATGGAGTTTGTTTAAGGAATACTGCCGCCTTTCGCTGCTGCTATTCCTGATTGGCATCACCAGTTTCCTGATGCGTGATCTGATCTACACTAATCCTGATAACTGGTCATTGCGCTACTTATGGGAAGAAATCAGGAACTGCTACCTGGCGGGATGCCTGTTTTACGTGGCTCTAGTCCGTTTTTACCCTGAACCGCGATCTGTTGCTAAACAGACAGTCCCGGTACATCTTTCTGCTGATCTGTTTATTACCACACAGGTTAAACAGGATAATTTCAGTTTGAACCCCAATAACCTGTTATTTGCAAAAGCAGAGGGCAATTACGTAATGCTGACAACGATGAGCAACGATAAGATCACGACAGAGCTTAAACGCATCTCGCTTCGGCAGCTTGAATCGCAGCTGAGTGAATATGCATTTATTTTAAGATGCCACCGGGCGTATTTAGTTAATGTTTTACAAGTTGAAACAGTATCCGGGAACTCCCAGGGGTACACATTAACCTTTAAATATCCCCAAGATGAAGTCCCGGTTTCGAGGACTCAGCTGAATAAATTCGACGAACTTTACGAGCAATTTTCCGCTTTAAGGGGCCAGGTTAGTCAGCCGTCACAAATTTAAGTTACCGGTAACAAGTTTCAAAAACGGCTATTTGTACACGGTAATTTAGCCGCTGCATTCATCGCCAGAAAAATGCGATGTGTGTATTAGCTAAAACAAACCGGACATGCATGCACCCATTAAAAAAAACACTTCTGCTTCACAGCCCGCTAAACTCGCTTACATCAATAATATTAAAATACTGATGACGATCTTGGTTGTACTCCATCACGTGACTGTTACTTATGGAGGGCCGGGCAGTTGGTACTACAATGAAAAAACAACCCGTTTAGCCGCACTTATCCCAATGAACATGTTTGTGAGCGTAAACCAGGCTTTTTTTATGGGCTTCTTTTTTATGCTGGCCGCGTTCTTTATCCCGGGCTCATATGATCGAAAAGGTGCCGGCGAGTTTCTGAAAGACCGCCTGCTGAAGTTGGGTATTCCACTGGCGTTTTACTCCTTTCTGCTTTCACCACTACTCAGTTATCTGGTCTATTATTTTGCGGGCGGCAACCATATTACCTATTTGCAATACCTTGGCGGATTTGACAGCTGGATTGATTTTGGTGTGCTTTGGTTTGTTGCTGCTCTTTTGTTTTTCACCGTGGTTTATGTAGCATTCCGTAAACTCTTTACCAAGCGTTCATTAAAGCGTATTGCCGTGCCAAACGCCAACATTATTCTTATTTTCGGATTGACTTTAGGCGTAGTTAGTTTCCTAGTCCGGATATTTTTTCCGGTTGGATGGGTACTCAAACCCGTAGGGTTTCAGTTAGGCCATTTCCCGCAATATATAGCCTTCTTTATTGTTGGTTTGCTGGCATTTAAAAATAATTGGTTCGAACAAACACCAGCGAAAACGGGGATAAAGCTGCAAAGGCACGCCCTGCTGCTGTTGCTGTTTTTTCCTGTATTTTTTATTATTAAAGCTATCTCCAACGCGCCGATCGACTCGTTTGTGGGTGGCTTCCAATATCAATCGTTCCTATACGCCGTGTGGGAACAAACCATTGGGATCGCGATTTTGATAGCCTTGCTTTCCGCAGGAAAAAGGGTCTGGAACAGCTCATCAATACTGCTTGATCGCTTGTCACGCAGTACCTATGCAGTTTATATTTTTCACCCGCTGGTTATCATCTGTCTTTCCTTGGCACTCAGAAACTGGGGAATGGACCCTGCATTCAAACTACTGATTATTGCCCCTCTTGCTGCATTCGGAAGTTTCCTGTTGGGATTTATTGTGCTGGAAATACCCGGGGTAAAAAGACTGCTCTGACGAAAGATATTTGAGGTTCTAGCAAGAAGTGTTTCCGATTTAACGGTAATGGAGTATCAGTCCTTAAATTTGAGGCCTGATCCACAACAATCTATGAACCTTGCGAAGTCGCTGTTTTCTTTTTATGAGTTTAGTTAATGAAATTTCTGTCCGTTGGTCAGCATTTCCAGGATAATGTTCATCCGCTTTTCCCTGGTTTCTGGCTTTTTGGCGGTTTGAAGTCTCCAGGTGATCGCGTATTTGTTAGTTTTATTAAGCGAATCGAAAAAAGCTTTTGCCTTTTTATTTTTTTCAAGCAGCTTAAGAAAATCGCCAGGTGTTTCCGCATTGGAAGGGGAATCATAAGCAGCCGCAAGCCGCCCATCTTTCTTTGCATCTTCAAAGGCCTTTAATCCGGCCGCCTTCATTCTGTTCTCATCACTAAGCCGTTCAATATGTTCGATGTTTCTTTTCGACCAAATACTTCGTGCGCGGCGTGGCGTGAATTTTTGCACCCAGGAATCGGTGTCAAATTTATTCTTTTGTCCATCGATCCAACCATAACAAAGTGCCTCGTCCAGCGCTTCAGCGTAATTAACGGTCTTTTCTCCCGACTCTTTATTGAAGATACGAAGCCATATGCCGTCTGAATTTCCATGATTGGCAGCAAGCCATTTCTCCCAATCACTTGCAGATACGAACGATTCAGTAGGAACATCTTCCTTGTTTTCTTTAACACCCATATGTGCGCTGGCCAATTAATGTTGACAGTTCATACCAAATTAATAAAATGTTCTGATCGACAAAAAAACATTTATCCACATCCTCACCAGTTTCTGAAAAACCTTGCCAAAAACATTTTCAAAAGAAAAAACGATAAAAAAGAAAGTCAGCAAGGCGGTTAAAAGTCCGTACGGGAGAACTATAAGTCCCGAAGGGTGGCTTTCGAAAAGCGAAACCATTATGTGTTCGTACGAAAGACTGACCGATCTTGACGCCACTTTTGTTCGTTTGTAATTAGACTGGAAATCAGATACCGATAATGTTAGTAGTAGATTAAGTGCAGTGTGAAGGCAAACGCAGCTTTTCCCGGCGCAATAAAATGAAGCGGGTAAACAAGTGAGTCCTGAAAGATGCGCTTAATGGATATACGAACGTAATCAGCGAATGCTTTTGCAGCGCAGCAAAAATGCAGCAGCGATGTTTTATGGCAAGGATCAATACGCTGAAAAGTGATTAAGAATTGTCTAGAACTCTTTTTCCAGAGTAATGCTGAGTGCTCCCGGCAAACACGGTTTGCCTGACAAAAGCGCCGTGCGCTGCTGCCCGGTCAGGTTACCGTTTAGCCAGCTCTTAATATCACCGCGCTCCAGGATGGCTGCCATCCGGTCATGGATTTCAGCCATTGCGCGGTTTGGCGGCATGGTGATCATCAGGCAGGTCGGCAGCAGGACGTTCGTATCCACATCCATCCAGATGTCCCATAAGCCTGCAATATAGAAAGGCTTGCCATCCGCCCGCTCAATACGGTAAGACTTTTTCTGCTCTTTATTGTATTCAAAAAAAGCCTGTATCCTGATCACACAGTGTTTCCGGCCTAACTGCTGGCGCCATACCGTATGCAGGTTTTCAATCTTTGCATGCTTATGCTTGGCATGGATCTTATCATCATCAGCGGTCAGCAAACCCCAGCGGTATTGCTGCACCTTATCCGGCATCGCATCGGTCACTATGCTCAGCATGCTGCCGGGATTACCAGTGCTGTTCGGTTTAGGTTTAAACTGCCGGCCATCCCGCCCGGTAATTAAAATATCTTTTTGTTCGCCTACTAAAACTCTTCCGCACATATAATTTAAAAAACGAACAAAAATACTAATTATTTTAGTAATTAATAATTTTTACTGTTAAGATAATTGCGCGCCGGCCTATGTCGGTGTGCCCGATCAAAACCGGTAGCACCAGTCCTGGTCTTTTAGGGACAGGGGCTGTGTTTCACCGGCATCGAAGCGCTCGCTGATATAAAAGGTTTTCCAGTGGCTGACCTCCGAGATCATATGACGAACGGTAATGGTGATCGTCAGATCGGCCCTTCCTGAACCTTTCAGGTTCTGATGGATGATGATACAGACCTTTCGGACAAATTCATCAATATGCTGTTTCTTCTCTTCCGGTGGATAGAAAGCGGAACGATAGAAATCAGGTGCAAAACGCCGCAGGTCAATGGATAATCCGCGCTGCGGCTCAAACTCGAATAAAAACTCGAGGTTGCGCTTGGTGATCTTATGCAGGAGCCTCGGATTGTTCCAAACCCAATCCATCAGGCTTTCCTTCAGTAGACCATAAAATTTTTCTGTCCCGTAGTTCATTTGGCTATGATGATGTCCTTCCAGCTGGTCGTGTATTGCTTGCTTAAAAATTCCTGCTTCATTTTCCAGGTCTTCTCATAACCTTCAGCGGCGACGCGTAAAGCCCCCCGTCCATAACGCGCGTTGATATCATCCATCAGCCCGCTCAGCGCCTGCTGCCTGCTGTTATCATGATTGCTGAACAGGCTGCACTGCACCTCCCCTGCCGGAATTATCCCGGTAGCCCTGACGCCGGTCTTTAAATAATTATAGCCCGGCTGATAAATAGCCCGTAGCGCCTGCACGCAAATCCGGGTCAGTTCCTGCGTGCTGTTCGTGGCGAAAGGCACTTTGATGGTTATGCTGGGATAATGCTGATCATGCGTGACATTGTGTTTATTTGTCCGCAGGTAAACCGTAAGCGTCAGCGCCATACTGTTTTGCTGGCGTAGTTTGACGGCGACCGTCGCCGCGTGCATAGCCGCTGCTTCCTCGATCTTTTCCAGTTCCGTCTGGTAAGTATTAAAGCTCTGGCTGGATTCAATACCCTTGGAACGCTCTGCCACATCCTTGATAACATTGCAGGGTTTGCCCCATAATTCCTGGTGCAGCCGCCAGCCCTGCACCGTCATCTGCTGCCGCACAAGGTCTGCCTTCAGCTGCCGGAAATCTTCCGCTGTGACCACATTAAACGCCTTCAACTTTTCGTAATACTGCCGCCCTATACCCCAGACATCCTCGATCGGAAAGTCTTTGACAACCTCGTCTATCTTCTCTCCGGTATCCAAGACTAAAAAATCACGCTTTAATTTTTTTGACGCTTTATTCGCCAGTTTGGCCAGCGCCATCGTCGGCCCTACACCTACCGTGATCGACAGGCCCGTGTCGCGCATAACGTTTCGGCTGATCATGGCAACATGCGCTTCAAGGTCAACACCTGCAAGGTTACCCAGGGCGAGGAACGCCTCATCGATACTGTACACCATCAGCATATAAGTGTAGCGGGCCAGGTTATTCATCATTCGCGCGCTCATATCCGCATAAAGCGCATAGTTACTGCTGAATATCACCGCATCGAGCTCTCTCAACCGTTGCCGGACAATAAATTCTGCGTCTGCCATCTTGATACCTGCAGCTTTTGCCTCATTGCTCCGGGCAATAACGCAGCCATCATTATTCGACAATACGACGACTACCCGGCCACGCAGTGCCGGGTCGAACAGCGTCTCACAGCTCACATAGCAATTATTGATATCAACATGCGCAAACACGGCTGTACCTCCCCATCTTTTGTGCAGGCTGTAAAAGCGGGTTCAGCGTCAGCATGACCACACCCCAGCATTCCCAGCTGTATTCTGCAATGACGATCGTCTCCGCTTTGGTATTAGCCTTAAGCGACAATTGTCCAGATTCAGGGCAATACTCCCTCACATAAAAATCCCCTTCATGGAAAAAGACCACGATGCAGCCCGGCACCGGCGGCAGTGACCGGTCGACGATCAATACATGATCCTCCAGGATATGATAACTTGTCATCGCCGCGCTGCCCATCCTCATATAATAGGTGTTATCGGGGTCTATTACCGTAATCTCGCTGATATCCAAAGCCGGTTCCTCGTGCGTAAGCATCGGTAACCGGAAGCCCAGCACATCCCGTTTCGTCGCCTGTTTCTTTACCCTCAACATATATCGTTCAATGCTTTTCTTAATTCCACAGTTAATGCTTCATGCTGTTCTACCCGCTTTTTTAAATCAATAAAGTATTGCCGCTCAAATAGCCCCAGCCTGGGATACAGATCTTCGAGCAGTCCGATTGCTTCACGCAGCAATTCTTCAGTAAACTTAACATCGGCGGGCTTTTCCATCGCATCAAAATTATTTAAACATAATTTAAAATGCTAATATTTTTAGCATAAATTTGTCAACATAAAAGAAGAAAAGATGGTACGGATATATGAAACAACGAAAGATCTGCCTGCAAACGCCGCCTATTGCCTGGCAACGCAATACATCATCAAAGGAGGTTTCATACCAGAAAAAATATATGTTTTTGAAACTGACGAGCACGAGCTCTGGAAATTAAAACAGTTCATAGATGAATATTTTGCTACCGTGGTGAAGACCGATCTGTATGTAAAAGAGGTACCCCAGGATTCTTTGCTATTTGAAATGGAAGCGGAAAGATTATATGGAACAGTTAACGTTTTTTGCGGAAGCCGGTCAGAGTAAAGGCCTGCCGCGACATTTATTGGAATATCAGCCGGGCCTGATCTCTGCGGCGGAAAGTGACCGGTTACTCAAGCATTTTATGGCGGATATGCCCTGGAAGCAAACCACGCAAAAACTTTGGGACAAGGAATACCTGACCCCGAGATTGACGTGCTGGTATGGCGACACAGAGCGGATCGCAGGTACGCTTCCCTGGACAAGTGAGCTGCAGGCGATCAGGGACAAGGTAGAACCACTGGCCGGCATACGCTTCAATAGCGTGTTATTGAACTATTACCGGGATGGTAATGATTCAGTGGCCTGGCACAGCGATAAGGAAAGTATTATGGGCAGCCAGCCGGTTATTGCATCGGTCAGCTTCGGGCAGGTACGTGAATTCGATATCCGGAGAAAAAGCGATCATAGTGAAAAATATTCGGTGCGGTTGGAGCATGGTTCTTTTTGCCTGATGAAAGCGGGCCTGCAAGAGGCATTTGAGCACCGCATCGCTAAGTCAGCCAAGCCAATGAAAGCGCGAATTAATTTAACTTTCCGGTTGGTGATCTGACCGGCAGGTATTATTTTAGTAACGAAATGACAGAGACGTTTATTCTTCCGGTTGATTATTTAGGAACGGCACACGAGTTTAAAGCGCGGTTCGAGCGGTATGGCTACACCCACCGGATCGCAGTGCTGGTTGATGAGCATACGTTTACCTTCGAACCCGATGAAGAAGGAAGTTACAGGGCCATTAATACCCCGGAACATCCGGTTACGTCAAATGTCGTAAGCATCAATCTGCTGAAAGCAGTTGCGGACAAGCTCGCTAAATTAAGAGCCTGAATGTTTACTTTTATCCGGTGCAGGATGGCTCGGCAGATCGGGTGATCAATATTGTCCCCCGTTATTCCCAATGTTACTCCAATAGTGCGAGGGTATTTCAGTAGTCAATTATGTTCCTCGATTTAAAAGAACAAGTTCCACATCAGCAACAACCGTATTGATGTTGCGATATTATGTGCACCCACCACGCTATTATGTAATAGATCAACAATTAAGTAACTTTAGCTATGGTTACTAAATTTCCTGAGATGTTTGAGCGTGCGGCGAATGCAGAACTTCAATTCGGCGAGGTACCTTTTGCGATCTACAAAACGGAAAAGAATAACCGGCAGCATTCAATATTTCTGACCGAGCACACGCTTATATTTGTTTTAAAAGGTCATAAAAAGTTGCATTTTCCCGACCATGTGATCGATGTCGACGCTAAACATATCATCCTTTTAAAACGAGGGGTTCATGTATTATCTGAATATGTGGCCGATGAACAGCCTTATGAATGCATCGTAATTTTTATAAAGGATAGTTTTATCAGACGATTTTTACATGACAATGTGAAGGACAAGCATGAACCGCATTCACCGGTCGCAGATTTCTTAATTGTCCCATCTGATCCCCTTTTGGACAGTTTCAAAACCCAATATAAATGTTATTTTGATCAGGAGGTAGGTCATCTAAAGGAGATAATTGATGTTAAATTGCAGGAACTGTTTTTATTACTTACAGGTTCACCCTTAAACAAGCAAGTTTTGTCATTCTTGCATTCGGCCTTAGCCGAACATCGGCTTTCGCTCGATTATCTGATGAGGAAATATTTGCTTCAGCAACTAAGTATCGAACAATTGGCACGGGTCTCGGGCCGCAGTCTTGCCAAATTTAAACGCGACTTTCAGCAAGAATTTCAATGTACGCCTCGCCAATGGATAAACCAGGAACGTTTAGCTTATTCCTCTATATTACTGCATAACACCAGTGACAGCGTTGCCGAGATCGCCTACGCTGCCGGTTTTGATAATGTATCTCATTTCATCAAACTATTTAAAAGGCAATTTGGGTTCACACCAAATTCAGCACGAACGGAAAGTGTTATGATCTGAGCTTCCTGCGATATCTTACCGTAACCGGTTAAAATAACTTTGTTAAAAAACAGAGTTATGAAATTGATTTCCTTATTATTCTTCTTTGCGTGGACAGGTTTTAGCGCTTTTGCACAATTAACTGTCCTATCCAAAAACCTGCATCATCCGGAAAGTGTGATTGCAGACGGCAAATTCATTTACGTATCCGATATCGGTAAAACAATGGAGCCATCAGCCAAGGATGGCAATGGCGGTATCCGGAAACTGTCTTTAACAGGCAAATTATTAACAGCTAACTTCGCTAAAACGGCATTGCATGCGCCTAAGGGTATGGCTATTGTTAAAAATGTCCTGTATACCGCTGATGTTGACCGTATTGTGGGTATCTCATTAGATGACGGCAAATTGGTTAGGGAAATCAGCTTCTCTTCATTTAAAACGCTGCTTGTAAATGATATCGTTAGTGTTAACGACAGTACACTCTACGCGACGGCAACTGATATTAATAAAGTTTTTAAGGTCAATATCGGCCGGAGTGTTAGCGTTGTACCCGTTGATATTTCTCCCTTAATCGGTGCTAATGGCATTTGCTATAACCAGGCATCAACCCGGCTTTATGTTGTCGGTTTAGGTTTGTTCTCAGATAAGCAGCCAACGGGCAGAATTGGTTACATCAATTTAAATAAAACTTTAGCCGAATATACACCCATGCCGGTTAAACCAGGTTTTTACGACGGCGTTGCGCTATTGAACGACGGCAGCCTTATCGTTTCCGACTGGGGATCTTTGCAGCAGCCGACCGGAGGGCTTTATAAAATTGATGTTAAAACCGGCAGATCAACCAGATTGAAACTTCCGCGTCAAATTGCCGGACCGGCTGATATCTGGTTAGACCGTACCAGAAACAGGCTGCTTGTACCTGAAATGCTTAATGGAATGGTATTGAGCTATCAACTAAAATAAATTTACTGGTATAGGATACCAACCTGAGCAGATTGGACGGCCGGGGAGTATTGCCTGTTAATAAAAATAGCATAATTTTTAAAGGCAAGTACAAAAGCTTCGTTGTTAATCTTTCACCATAAGAACTTCGGTAAAAAATTTTACTGCAAGTTCCGCAACTTCCCGGAGTCCATCAGGCCGTTCCGTACCAACCGCGGGCCTGTTGTAATGTCCGCGCTCACCGGTAAGTACGATCAATGGCTTTGCTTGCTTTATATATTTAACAAAATGCTCAGCATTTTGCGACATAGGGTTCACCTTGTCCTGATCGCCGGTTACTATTTGTACAGGTACTGTTATATCTTGTAATCCCCTCATGTCAAAACCCTGGCCGATAGCCGGTGCCAGCGCAAAAACCGCTTTTAGTCTGCTGTCCTTAAAAGAATCAGCACGGTGTCTAGCAGAATTGGCACCAATGGTATTGTTCCTCATAAACGCGGTAAACCTGTTCACGTCATTCTTGTAGCGTTCGGGCACCGGCTCCTCTTTTTCGGCTAACCGTTCCATGTCAATTATTGCGCCCGCCGCCCAAATGGCCGTAGTTCCTCCAAGGGAAAAACCTGCGACAGCTATCCTGGCGGTATCGATTCTGGGAGAAAAGAATTTATCATCAAGCATCTTGTCAATAACACGGGACACATCCTTGGGACGTTCCCACATACAAAAGTCGGACAGCGTCAATCCGCCGTTGCGAAGTTCTTCTTCGTCGGTGCCGTTGTGGCTAACCGCCACCGCGATATAACCTTTGGAAGCAAAGTAATAGCCCAGCCATTGCATTTTAAGCGCATTGCCCTGTGAACCATGGGAGATGATTATCAAAGGGTATTTACTTTTTCGCTTACTTATTTCCGCTCCGCGAAAAAGTGCTATCGGCGACGCGAACTGCTCCGCATCATTAACCACCTCTTTTGTGCCGCCATTGGCGGCGGGATACCATGCGATGGACCTCATAGGCCGCGGACCGGTACCCGGCCAATTGCTTCTGCTGCCGTCCATGAGGTCCAGGCTGATAACGCCCACGCCGGCATTGGCGGGTTGAGCAAGGCTGTGAACGCAAAACAAAAACTGACACAAAACAAATAGATAGCTAAGATCATTCATCAATAAATACTTTTGTAAACCCAAAACTAATTGATTAGCGCTTCTTAAGTTGTTGATAAATGTCAATAAATTAGAGCTGGCTCATTCCATAATACATGATTCATCAGGAACTAAAAAAGCATCTGACCGGTAACACCAATTTTTCCCCTCAGGAAGAACAGCTTATAAACATTTGCTTCAGCCCCCTTACAACGCGTCGAAATCAAGTATTAGTCGAAAAGGGGTCAATTGCGGATAACCTTTATTTTGTTATAAAAGGTTGTCTGAGAATTTATTTGAAAGATGATTTACAAAACGAGTCTACAAGACACCTGATCTTCGAAGGAAATATGGGTACGTGCTTTCCAAGCTTTATTTCAAGAGAGCCTTCTAACGCGATTTTACAAAGTGTGGGCGTCGCCGATTTATTTGTATTGAGCTATGGAGACCGGGAAAGGCTGTTAAATGAAATACCTGGTTGGGAGACTGAAACCCGCAAAGGAATTGAGCACGACTATATAGCTTCCATTCAACGGATTGAAAGCTTCATAACGATGGATGCAAAAGCACGCTACAATGAATTACTGAAGACCCGCCCTGAAATTATCCTCAATCTGCCGTCGCGGGTGGTAGCTGATTATTTGGGTATTTCGAAAGAAACCTTAAGCCGTTTAAAATCAAAAAAATAGCGCTTTATAAATTGATGGGCCATCACGGATTTAAACTCACTAGCGGACGGCCCAGGCAGCTGACAACGTTTGACCTCCTACTAATTATAGTATTCAAACTGTTTGATTACCCTGTCAAACCTTTTTCATAATTTACTGTGCTTCTTACCATAATAAAAATAGATTGCAAATCCCAGGATCAGCCAGGCAAACAGGCGAAGCCAGTTGGCCCAACCCAGGCCATAGACCATCGCGCTGCAAAAGGCAATGCCTAGCAGCGGCACTACTGGTACAAATGGCGTCCTGAACTGCCGTTCCAGGTTGGGCTCTCTTTTCCGCAGAATAATAACAGAGAGGCAAACCAAAATAAAGGCGAATAAGGTACCGATGCTGCTCATGTGCCCAACCACATTGCCCGGTATAAAGGCAGAAAATAAGCCCACCAGCACCATAATCGCCAGGTTGGCTTTATAAGGCGTATTGAATTTAGGATGAAGTTTGGCGAAATATCCGGGGAGAAGGCCGTCCTTACCCATGGCGTAGAAAACCCGTGACTGTCCCATCAACATGGCCAGTATGACCGAAGAGAACCCCGCTAGTAACGCCACGGTAACAAGTTGCGCCAGCCATTCGTAACCGGGCATATAATGCCGGATGGCAAAAGCTACTGACGCCTCACGACCGCCCGTGCGGAAATCGTTAACGGTGCCGAGACCGGACAGCACATGGCCGAATAAGATATAAAGTATCGTACAGAACGCCAATGTCGCTAAAATACCAATTGGCAAGTTGCGCTTTGGGTTGATCGTTTCCTGTGCTGTGGTACTCACAGCGTCGAACCCAATAAAGGCAAAAAACACAGTCCCCGCAGCGGCCAGAATGCCGCTGATTCCCCCAAAGTGATGCACAAAACCTTGCTCGTCGGTGTAATCGCTTTCGGCGGGGATATAAGGCGTATGATTAGTAGGGTCAATGAAGTTCCAGCCGGTAACGATAATGACCAGCACAATACTAACTTTAACGATCACGATCAGGCCGTTCACCCAGGCCGATTCGCGGGTACCTTTGATCAATAGCAAACTGGTGAGCACGATAATGACCAGCGCAGGGAGGTTGATCAGCCCTCGTTCACCGCTGGCAGATACCTGGAACGGCGAATGACAAAAAGCGAAAGGTATCGGAGCGGAGTGCAAAACATTCACCAACAAATTATTGAGGTACTGGCTCCAGGATATGGCTACTGTTGCGGCGCCCACGGCGTATTCCAGGATGAGGTCCCAGCCAATTATCCAGGCTATCAGTTCCCCCATCGTGGCATAGGTGTAAGTGTACGCACTGCCCGAGATCGGGATGGCTGAGGCCAATTCCGCATAGCAAAAGCCGCTCAACGCGCAACCGATGGCGGCGATCAGAAAAGCGATGGTGACCGAAGCTCCCGCGTCATCCGCAATTGCAGCAGCGGTGCTCACAAACAGGCCGGAACCGATCACTGCGCCAATGCCCAGCCCGATGAGTGACCAAACGCCAAGCGTTCGTTGCAGTTGGTCACCTTGTTGTCGGCTTTCGACAAGGAGGCTCGCGATAGATTTTTTCTTCCAAATAGACATCGTGCTGCGCTTAGCGGTTTAATTGTGATTTAATCATGGTGAGTTCCCCTAGCAAACGGGTTTCGGGGACAAGATGCGCAAGGCCTTGAGCCTCTGCCATATCTACAATTTCCTGGTTAAGGGTGCTGATTTCGGTGGGTCGGCGGTTCCTAATATCCTGCAGCGTGGAGATCAATTGACCATCGGCGGAGCGGCTGATCGTTAACAGTGTTTGTTCTACTTCGTCAGCGGTTAAAGCTATCTTTTGAGATTTGGCAACAAGGATACATTCGCCGATAACCCGTCCGGCAATCTGTAAAGCGTGGCTATCGCGATGGAAAATGCCGTTGTCCGTTTCCAATAAGGGACAAATAGAATTAAACACGCAGTTGACAATAGCCTTTTTCCAGATCAGCGGCTGAATGTCCGGCTCGGCCTTAAACCGAAACCAGGAATTATCCAGTTTTGTCACCAAAGGGTTTAATGCAGCAATCTCTCCCGTTATCAAGCCTACGGGGCAAGCATTGACCGGCTTGAAAGTGATTGCTCCATCTCCGGAAAATTGACTGGTCACCATCAGCACGCAACGATACAAACCCGGAAAGCGGTGCGCCAAAAACGCCCGTTCAATATTTAACCCATTCTGCAGCAAAATGAGGGGACCGACATGTTTTAACCGGGACAACTTAGACGCGATGTCTTCATTTCCGTAGGATTTGGTAGTGACCAGTACCGGGCCATCAAGTTCAGTGAACTGGCTAAAAGTTTGGACAGAAACATCCGCGCTCAGTTCATTCCCGTTCGGCAATCGTAGCCGAATTCTTTCTACAGTAGCTGGCTGATCATCTACGCTTCCCCTGATCAGGGTAACCTCTTTCAATACATTTTTGAGGCAAACGGCCAATGCCTGGCCGATAGCACCAGCTCCGATGATGTAGATCATAACCTATTTAATGTTTAGCGTAAACAATTATCGATGCTTTGGCGATGCTCGCTTTATTTAATAAAAATCCCGTTAACGCAGCGGTAGAATTGGTGCTGGTGACCAATTGATCGATATTGAGTGCATAAACAGTGATAATATAACGGTGAGGCGCGTCACCCTCAGGTGGGCAAGGCCCCTGGTACCCCGCAGCACCGGTATCATTGCTGCTTTGCAGACTCCCTGCCGGTGCGAGTTGAGCCTGAGTACTACCGGCACCTCGTTTTAACTGACGGGTGGCTGCGGGAATATTAACTATAACCCAATGCCAGAAACCACTGCCCGTCAGCGCGTCCGGATCATACATGGTGACCGCAAAACTTTTAGTTCCGGCGGGCGCATTCGTCCAGTGCAATTCGGGCGATTGATTGTTACCGTTACAGCCAAAGTTACCGGCCACAAATTCGTTAGTGAACTGCCCGCCTAAATCAGCGCTGCTTAAAGTAAAAGTTTGTGCATAAAGCCCTTTAAAGGCTATGATCAAACAAGCGAGTATCAGGATCTTTTTCATGATCCAAAGATGACCGCTCGCCAGCATTATTTATTTTGCGGAAAGCTCAAATCTTATTGCGAAAAGACCAATCTGCCGGCGTTACACCAAATTTCCGCTTAAAAGCTGTGGTGAAATTAGCTAAGTACTCATAGCCATATTGCTGGTATATTTCGCTGGCCAGCTTGCCCCGAGTTAGGTCTGTCGCGGCCATTTCTAGCCGCCGGTCCCGAATATAGCGCTGCGGCGGGAGGCCATAAGCTTTTTCAAAATCTCTTTTAAAAGAAGATAAACTGCGGTTAGCCAGGAACGCCAGCTCTTCTAAGGTCAGGGGATTAAGCAAATTATTTTCTACCAGTTTTTTCAAGGATGGGTTGCCCTCGTTGCTAAACATCGCCCGCAAGATACCAGGCGCTAACTCAAACATGGCCGTGAGCAGTTCCTGTACTTTCAGCCGGGCCATTTCTACCGTAATCTGTTGCCGGTCAAGGATCAGCGAGCGCAGCTGGCGCACGTATTCGCGGAGATAGGTATTACATTTAAAGTAGCTGTAGGGTATAGCCGTTTTGGCCACCGATTCGGCAGGTTTAGCGGCCAGAAAGTCCCGGCCCAGCTGACCCGGAAAAAAAACGACAAAGCTTTGATAAGGTTCGGTGATGCCACTGTGCTCCGCAATAATGGAATTGCCTGAAGGAATGAGCAGGCCGAAGCCAGGTGTCAGTATTGTCTGGCCTTCGGCCAGGAAGATCCGCTTTTGGCCGTGCTGCACAAAACTGAGCGCATAACAGTCGAATATCACCCGGTTGCGGACGGCCGGTCCGCCCGGGTGGCTATAATCCACAAAACAAATATCGCCGGCGGCAAGTTGCGGTTGCTCGCGGGTCGCTTCGGGCACACGTATGATCTTCATTAGTTTTGTATTAAATTTTATTATTGGTTATGATTTTACCGAGCCTTTGTAGCGCAGTTTCTATGGCATCGCTCCAGGGTATACCGTAACTCAGCCGCAAACAGTTTCGGTACTGGTCCTGTAAGGAAAACATATTACCCGGCGCAATGCTGATTTTTTGTTTCATCGCCTGTTCATATAACTTAAGAGTGTCCTGTCCCTGGCTTAATTCCACCCATAACATGAAACCGCCCTGGGGCCGGCTAACCCGGGTATCATCAGGGAAATACTCAGCGACCGCGCGGCTGTAACGCAATGCATTAGCATGTAAGATATGCCGAAGGCGACGCAGGTGATGCGCATAGCGGCCGGTTTCTAAAAAACCGGCAATCACTTCCTGGGTAATGGTGGTGCCGGCAATGCTATGGTAAAGTTTTAACTTTAAAACCTGCTCTTTAAATCTGCCCGGCGCTACCCAGCCCACGCGATAACCAGGGGCCAAAGTTTTGGAAACCGAGCTGCACCATAATACCAACCCGCTTTCATCATAGGAGCGACAAGACCGCGGACGTTCTGCTCCAAAGTATACTTCGCCGTAAATGTCATCCTCGATCAGCGGGATACCATAATGCTGGATCAGGCGCACCACTTCCTGTTTATGCGCATTAGGCATCAGGCTGCCCAGGGGATTATTGAAATTGCTCACGAGTAAACAGGCATTGATCTTTTTAGCAGCCAGTGCTTTTTCTAAAGCCTCCGGTTCGATTCCGGTCTGGGGATGGGTCGGTAGTTCGATCACTTTTAAACCGAGGCTTTGGGCCAACTGCAAGATCCCGAAATAGACGGGGCTCTCTACCGCCAGCGTGTCCCCGCGTTGGGTTACAGCCATCAACGAAAGGGACAAAGCATCCATGCAGCCGGCGCTGATCACCAGTTCTTCGCTTCGTAGCGGTTGCCCTTCGCCGGTATAAAAACGGGCGACCTGCCGGCGCAGGTTTTCATTACCCTGCACCTGCTCATATTCCACACCGCTGCCTTTGAGCGAACGGGTAGCGCGCAAAAGCCCCTTATTCAACTTGGCCACCGGCAGTAATTCAAGCGCCGGCACACCAAGGGACAAGGGTACCGCGCCATCGCGGCCCATATCGCTATACACGCGGCTGATGATCTCGTGTATAGCACCTGGCGCAGAAATCCCTGGTGCGCTTACCGCGGGAAGCGGTAAACTATGTTTGGGCGAGCGATAAACAAAATAACCTGAACGCGGCCGTGATTCGATGAGCGACTTTGCTTCCAACTGATAGTACGCTTGCAATGCTGTGCTTTGGCTAACTCCATAGCGCTCGCAAATTACCCGTAACGAAGGCAGCTTGTCACCGATACGCAGTAGCTGTTGGCTAATCTGGTGCTCAATATCCTTAGCGATCTTATCATACAATAAGGTTTTGGTTTCCATCTGCTATGGTTAAAAATTCAATTTTTGTATCTGTACAGGTTCGCAATTTTACGACAAATTTGTGTCATGACAAAAAAAGACCTGGAAACACTGCACCCCATCCACCCCTGGCATCAGCGCTATATCCGATTGACGGACGATCTGCCGCCGGTAGCACTGTTAGAACGGCAGCGAAAACTATTCACGGAAAATGAAAAAAAACAGCTGGAACAATTGGGGGACCAAGCCTATGCGCCCGGAAAATGGACCGTTCGGGATACCCTACAGCACCTCATCGATACGGAACGGATCTTAAGCTACCGGGCGCTATGCATCGCCCGTAACGAGAAGGCCGCACTACCCGGGTTTGACGAAGCTGATTACAGTAAATTTACAACGGCCAGCGAGCGAAGCGTTGCTGAACTACTGGATGAATTTGACCTCATACGGCAAGCTACAATAACCTTATTCCGGCATTTCAATGAGGACATGCTAGGCCGCACCGGACCTTGCGCAGACATTCCGGTTTCTGTTTTAGCTTTAGCTTACATCATAGTCGGGCATCCGCTGCACCATGCGCAACTTTTACGGTCTGTTTACTTTCCTTTATTACAAGCTAAGCCTACCCAGGTAGTGGTGAATCGTCCAGAATATCTGCCTTATTTCGAAAGTTTAAATAAAGCCTGGATTGAAAAGGACTTTGTACTGGAACCCGACGACTGCTATGTGCTGGAACATGCCCAGGAAGCGATACTGGATAAAGGCGGCGCCATATTATACGCCGTAGCTGATGGAGAGGTAGCAGGTACAGTCGCTTTGCAGCCGGGACCGGGTGGTGAGGTGGAAATGATCAAAATGGCGGTGGCCGAAGCGCAGCGTGGCAAGGGCCTCGGCGGTTTATTGATTTTGTCAGCCCTGACGAAGGCAAAAGAGATGGGGATCAAGCGCCTGGTATTGCATTCAAACACGGTTGCGAATGCCCGGGCCGTCGGCCTTTACCGCCGGTTCGGATTCACGGAAACGCCCCTTAGCGAAAGCCGGTATCAACGTGCTAATATTAAAATGGAGATCAATTTAACGACATGAAGTATCAAATAAAAATAGAGCGCAGCACCTGCAGCAGGTTAGCGGCGTATGACTTTACGAATATCCGGTTTGGGCCTAACCCGACGGATCATTTATTCAGTGCCGACTATCGCAACGGCCAATGGCAGGACGCTGCTGTCAAACCATTCGGCGACTTCGCCATCAGTCCGCTCGCGCTTTGCCTGCATTATGGGCAAACTGTTTTTGAGGGTATGAAAGCCTTTCGTCAGGCAGACGGCGGTGTTAGTATTTTCCGGCCGGATAAGCATCTGGTAAGGTTGAATCGTTCCCTGGAGCGCATGTGCATGCCGGCTATACCGCAAGAGTTGTTTATGGCTGCCTTGGAGACGCTGGTGGCAACAGATGAAGGCTGGGTTTCCGGATTGCCCGGCAACTCCCTTTATTTGCGCCCTTTGGTGATCGCTACCGAGGCGCGTTTAGGCGTTATGGAAGCCAGGGAATATCGGTTCCTGATCGTAGCCCTCCCTATGGCCAATTATTATGAAGGTACCGTACGTGTGAAGGTGGAAACCCGATATACGAGAGCCGCTAAAGGCGGTGCCGGCTTTGCCAAATGCGGGGGCAATTATGGTGGCGCTTTTTTACCTACCCGGCTGGCCAGGGACGCCGGATTTGACCAGGTTTTATGGACAGATGGGGAAACGCATAGTTATATCGAAGAGTCAGGTACCATGAATGTCATGTTCGTTATTGATGGCACGCTCATTACGCCGCCGCTAACCGATACCATTTTGGATGGTGTTAACCGCGACTCGTTCCTGACGCTGGCCCGGTCATTTAATATCCCGACGGAAGAAAGGCTATTCGGCTTTAAAGAATTAGTTGAATCCTTTGAGCGTAGTGCAAAAATCGAAGCTTTCGGAGTGGGAACCGCCGCGGTCTTGACGCAGATACGTGAAGTAGACATCCAGGGCAGAAGCTATTTTCCTGAAGTCGTTGCAGATGGCGTTGCGGTAACTTTGCGGGACGCTTTACAAGCAATACGCACCGGCAGGCAATCCGATAACTACGATTGGAATCATTTGGTGCACTTACCCAAATATGTGCCAGTTCTTGAATAGACAGGAACAACTTACTTAATAGCTGAAGCCCAGGGTGCCGCTATTGAGTAAGTTACATGGGGTCGCACTCTTCTAATATCATATCAAAATACGCGAGCGTGAAGTTAGCATGTCTACCCCGACGGTCATTTGTGCATAGCATTTAGTTAATGCTAAATGGCCGTCTTTTAAGATTTTTATTGCGAAGTAACCTTCAGTCCGATATGCTTATGGATTGGCTGGCCGGTGTTTGATGCTTTGTTCCGTTTTCCCATCGTAATTTATAGGACAAAGCGCTAATTGACGAGCCTACGTCACTCAATTTTTGATACTCTCCTTCTTTAACAAACGCTGAACTCATACGGATAAAATTTTAAGAAGTTTTACAAATAGTGTGCCTGTGTCACCTGCATATCATTTACGCACACCCTTTAAAATGTTTGGTCATTTCATTCGTCTGTTTTTTATATGGTAAAACGATTTCCTTTCATCATCCTGCTTTGGGTGCTTAGCAACCTTTATTTTTATCAGGCCATAAAAACCATTGCCGCGACGGATCAGTATGCAGCGCTTTACTGGCTGGTCAACCTGCTGCTGATGGGTGGCTTTACCGCCGCCATTTTTGTGCGGCGCGGCTCCCGCCTGCAGCACACGCTCATTACCTGGTTGATGGGGGCGACGTTACTGGCGTTTATTCCTGGCCTGCTTGCAATGCCTGTTCTCTTGCTAGAAGATTTGACGCGTATTTTTCGGGGTTTCCCGCCGCGATCGTTTTGGGTAAGCCAAATTGCTGCGCTGATTGCCGGTGGCACCTTCTTATTGGTTTTGTTCGGCATTACCCGTGGTCGTCACTTTTACCGTGTGAAAAAAGAAACATTGAGCTTTCCTGATCTGCCGGAGGCTTTCGATGGTTTTACGATCACGCAGATCACCGATGTGCATTCCGGAAGTTTTACGAATGCTGACGGTGTGAAGAAAGGATTAGATCTTGTTAATGCGCAGGGCAGTGATGTGATCTTGTTTACCGGCGATCTGGTTAATAATAAGGCCGCTGAGATGGATCCATGGATAAAATCGTTTGAGGGGTTAAAGGCACCCCTGGGTAAGTTTTCGGTGCTTGGTAATCATGACTATGGCGACTATGTACAATGGGATAGCCCCGAAGCGAAAAAAGCCAACCTGAGACGCTTGAAAGAAGTACACGGAGAAATGGGATTTCGTCTGTTGCTGGACGAATCCATCAGCCTGAAAAAGGACGGTGCAGCTATTAGCCTGATTGGTGTGGAGAACTGGGGCAAGGGTGGATTTCATAAATATGGCGATCTGAAAAAAGCTACCCGCAACGTACCGGGCGAAGCATTTAAGATCCTCCTGTCACATGACCCTTCGCATTGGGAAGGTGTAACACTTGGCCACGATCAGCATATCCACCTGACACTTTCCGGGCACACGCACGGTATGCAGTTCGGCATTGACCTGTTTGGGTTTAAATGGAGCCCGGTTCAATATATGTATAAGCAATGGCTGGGCTTATACGAAAGAGCCGGGCGCTATTTGTATGTTAACCGCGGCTTTGGCTTTCTCGGTCTTAAAGGACGCATCGGCATGTGGCCGGAAGTTGCGGTGATCACCCTTAAAAGGGGCTAAGTTGTATTTTACAGTACATCCATGTCTTTCGCTACGTAATAACTCGGTATCAATGGCCGGAAGCCTGTCATTTTCCTGAGTTTGGATATGTCCATGATCCCTTCAAAGGGGTCAGCCAATGGTGCTTCTTCGGCATCAAAAATAGCTGAAGCTTGTCCAACTGAATCAACCAGTTCATATAAGGTGATCGGAGCGTCATCCGCGATATTGAAGATCTCACCATTAAGCGTATCCAATTGGAGTAATAAGATTAATGCCTGTGCCACATCCAGATGGTGCACCATGTGCATACGCGAACCGGAATGGCGATTCATCATTTTCAGGTAGGGAACAATCTCGGCGATATGCGGGTCTTTATCACCATATACAAAACCTAAACGCAATACAATTACATTCAGATCTTTTTTAAGCAGTTCCTGCTCGGCGGCGATCTTGCTGGAGGAGTATGGTCGCGGATCGTTGACATTAACGGGATCATCTTCCCTGGCGGGGTGCCGATAGCCCGATCCATACACATTACTTGTGCTGGTAAATACAAAGCGCTTTACGCCTGCCGCAATGGCGGCATCAGCCAGCGCAATGGTTCCTGCATGATTGGTTTTAACAATACCATCATTGTCGGTAAAGGTGCGGAACAAGGCTGCTAAGTGTACTACTGCGTCGACATGCTCCAGTGCCGGTGCTAATGTCTGCTCATCGTATAGATCACCGATAGCGATCTCCGCACCGAGTGCCGCTAAATCTGCCGCTTTCGCCGCATCACGTACCAACACACGCACATCATAGCCCCTGGCTAATAGGCGTGGAACAAATCTGCTGCCTACCTTTCCGGTAGCGCCTGTTACTAATATTTTCATACCTCAAAGTTCGCCTTAAAACAAAGGCGATGTTAAAGGATATCAATCCGAAAAGTATGATTTTCAAACTATCTGAAAGACTTCGGTGTAGTACCGGTAACCCGTTTAAAATAGTTATTAAAATAGGTAGGGTACTCAAAGCCTAACGCAAAAGCAATATCGGCTACGCTCCAGTCGGTATGCCGTAATAGCGCTTTGGCCTCGGCTACTATGCGTTCAGCAATATGTACTGAGGTTGGCTTACCGGTCACTTCTTTTACCGAGCGGTTCAAATAGTTCACGTGCACAGAAAGTCCTGCCGCAAAGTCATATGCGTTCCTTAGCTTTAGCCGATCAGCGCTCCGTTCAACGGGAAACTGCCTTTCTAAAAGGTCCAGGAACAAATGCGTGATCCGCGTTGCTGCATTTTTATAGGGAATGCTGTTTTGCGAGGGTTGAATCCGCAAGGCTTCATGCAGGATCAGCTCAATGCAATTCCTGATCAGGTCGCCTTTGAACAGATAATCACCATTGTATACCGCCAGCATCCTTTGAAATATTTCCCGCATAAAATCTGCCTGATCGGTGTTGAGCGGGATGACCGGGTTATCGGCGGCCTGGAATAAGGGTGAGCTTTTTAAAATGTCTGGCCGTTTAATAAATGCTTCCGTAAACAAACAGGCATAGCCGCTTCGGCTTCCCGAACGCCGGACCGTATGCGGTACCTTTGGGTTGACAAAAAACAGAACGGTTCCATCGATCTCTGCAATCCTGTCACCAAAGTGTACTGTCATCTCGCCCGTTACCAGGCCCATCTTATAAAAATCACGGCGGCCTCTTGAAGCCGGCACATCCTGGGTAGCTATCGATCCGAAAACTTCATGAACCCTAAAGCCCTGCAACCGTAGTTCCTGCATACTCACTCCGGGAATTTCAGCTGATACATCAATGGCCATGCTGCAAAATTAACAAAATCAAACCGGGATCGGATCAGTCAATTTATCCCAGATAGGCTTGTAACGCTCTTGAACGTTTGCTGTCGCGCAGCCGGGCAAGCGCCCTGTCTTTGATTTGCCTTACCCGTTCACGCGTAAGGTGATATTTTTCACCGATCTCTTCCAGGCTATGCGCATGCTGATTCTTCAAACCGAAAAACAACTCTAAAACGTTTCTTTCTTTTTCACCGAGCGTTCGCAGGCTTTGAGATACTTCAATACTAAGCGATTCCTTCATCACGTCTTTATCGGTTCCGGGTTCAGCGCTTTGCAAAACATCCAGCAGTGTATTATCCTCCTCAGCTGAAAAGGGCGAATCATAGGAGATATGCTTGCCCGCATGTGCCAGCACATCGCTTACCTTTTCAGTCGTTGTTTCCAGGGTTTCAGCCAGCTCCTCAGGCGTTGGCTGGCGCTCATATTGTTGTTCCAGTTGCGACGCGGCTTTTGAAATTCTGGAAAGGTCTCCAACTTTGTTCAATGGCAGCCGGATCATCCGGCCCTGCTCATTGATAGCCGAAAGGATAGACTGGCGGATCCACCACACGGCATAGGATATAAATTTAAATCCCTTCGTCTCGTCAAAACGCTTAGCCGCTTTGACCAGGCCAAGATTGCCTTCGTTGATCAGGTCGCCAAGTGTAAGTCCGGAACTTTGGTATTGTTTTGCGACGGAAACCACAAACCGCAGGTTCGCAGTTGTCAGCCTTTCCAGGGCAGCATCGTCGCCCTGTCTTATTTTCTGTGTCAATATCACCTCTTCCTGCGCGGTGATCATTGGAATCTTTGCTATATCTGACAAATATTGATTCAACGACGCGCTCTCACGATTGGTGATCGACTCACTAATTTTAAGTTGCCTCATTTATTTTAATAATTATAAAGTGAATGCTAAAGATCAGGTGCCTTAAAAAGCGCGAAAAGCAGAAATCATCTATTAATAGATTCAGCGGAGTTGCCGGTGCCTGCGGAAAAAAGGAGTGTAAATCTTTAACGAACAAAGATAAGCACAGAACGCAAAAATAGTGTTAACTGGATGTCAAGATGTCTTTATTACGAAACTAATGCGCAGTACATTTTTCCCGAACCATAGGCCGAGCGGCGCTCATTGAGTTTTTCAACGTTGCGATAACCCAGGCTGTTAAACAACGCTTTTAGATTTTTAATACTTATCGGGTGTGGTACCCAGGCATTTGACCGGTCCGTGTCATATTCAATAATGATGAAACGGGGAAAATTTGCAAACATCGGCTCCAGTTTTCGGATCAGTGCCGGTTTGTCGGCGACATAATGCAAAGCATTCGCGATAAGTATTCCATCAAGATCCGAAAGGTCCAGCTTATCTTTTTCAAAATTCGCCTTAATAAAATCTGCATCAGCTAAATTCAAGCTTTGATTTTCCCGGTCAATTGCAGTTACATGACTATCCGCGGGCAACAAAGCTAACAAGGCCCTGGTGAATGTACCGCTGCCGCAGCCCAGGTCCGCCCAATATTGAATGGCATCGGCCTTCACAGCGTCTTTAATAAACGAAACCGCTTCCTGGTGAGTCATTAACCTAATTTACACAATTTTTGGCTGCAGCATTAAAATATCGTCTGCACTTTCTTGATGGTTTTTGCAAGGTCGATGCCCTCATCTAATACACCCTTAAAAAGGTCTCCGGTTTCTTTAAGGCGGTCCAGCGCATTGTGTATGTTAAAATGCTGAATGGTTAAGCCAGCCTTTACCTCGTCCCAATGTAAAGGCATAGAAACTGTTGCGCCCGGCTTCGGCCTCAATGAATAAGGGCCGGCAATAGTAGCACCAGGACGATTTTGTAAAAAGTCCAGGTACATTTTTCCTTTCCGGGCAGCAATGCTGCGTTCAAGACTGGTAAAATCCGGTATTTGTTTGTGCACCAGTTTAACAATGATATTCGCAAACATTTGCGACTGATCGTAAGTGTACTTACCGCCGAGTGGAATATAGATATGCATTCCCGTTGATCCGGAAGTTTTTGGATAGGCCGGTACTTCGATGGCATCCAAAATTTCTTTGGTGATGCAAGCCGCCTGTACTACCTGGTCATAGGTGTGTTTATCCGGATCAAGGTCAATTACGCAATAGTCCGGGTTATCGGGTGTTTCCGCCCGGCTGAACCACGGGTTAATCTCGATGCAGCCAAGGGAATTCATCCATAACAAACTTGCCTCATCTGTACCCACCAGATACTTAGTAACCTTTCCTTCGCCGGTTACATGATCGAATGTTTTCGCCCAGTCCGGGGCTTTATCGGTCACATTCTTTTGATAGAAGCTTTGGCCATGAATGCCACCCGGAAAGCGGTTCAGGGACATGGGCCGGTCCTTCAGATAGGGCATCATGTATTCACCTACTTTGTAATAGTAATTCA
>Ga0247814_10000200_pt1 | contig 55266 bp, 64 predicted proteins | sample UWRJL179409R1_FD_179947 | JGI IMG/M metagenome (GOLD analysis project Ga0247814, IMG submission 179947) | Plant litter microbial communities from Arlington Agricultural Research Station in Wisconsin, United States - UWRJ-L179-409R-1 | ecosystem: Environmental > Terrestrial > Plant litter >... | reverse complement strand
GCGCGAGCGCAACCAGCGCTTCGGTGCCGGTCACCTCATCGACATCCTGCTCGGCAAGACCACGCCGCGCACGACCCAGTACGGCCACGACGCGCTGAGCACCTGGGGCCTCGGCACCGAGCTCGTCGAGCAGGAGTGGCGCGGCGTCGTGCGCCAGCTGCTCGCTCAGGGGTTGCTCGGCACGAGCAGCGACGGCTACGGCACCCTCGTCATCACCGAATCCAGTGCGGATGTGCTTACCGGCATTCGCAAAGTCAGCCTGCGCAAAGAGCCGGAGCGCGTCGCCAAGGTCAAGAAGTCGAAGGCCGCGATCGACCTGCCAGCCGACTCGCTCGACCTGTTCGAGAAGCTGCGCGCCTGGCGCGCTGAGGAGGCGCGGGAGCAGGGCGTGCCGGCCTACATCGTCTTCGGCGACGCGACGTTGCGGGGCATCGCGATCTCGCGTCCAACGTCGCTCGCAGAGCTCGGCACGATCAGCGGCATCGGTGAGAAGAAGCTCGAGCAGTACGGCGACGCGCTGCTGAGCGTGGTGGCCGCGTGAACCGCGGTCCGGCGGCCGCGGCAGAGAACCGCGCCGCGCTCATCCAGGCGGCGCGCGAGATCTTCGCCGAGCAGGGGGTGGATGCCCCGCTCAGTGCGATCGCCAAACGCGCCGGAGTCGGCCAGGGCAGCCTCTACCGGCACTTCCCCACCCGCGGCGCTATCGCCGGAGCAGCCTTCGACGCCAACGTCGCCGAGATCGAGGCGGCCGTCGCCGACGGTGCGACGCTGGCGCAGGTGCTGCGCATGGTCGAGGAGCAGGCCCTCGGTTCACCCGCACTCATCGACGTCACCCTGCACAACTCGGGTGAGGCCCGCGCCGCCAACCTGCAGGAGCGCATGACCGCCCTCGTCGAAGCGACCCTGCCCGCAGGCCGCGAGGCCGGCACGGTGCCGGCGCACTTCAGTGCGGATGACGTGATGCTCTGTGTGCGCCTCGTCACGACCGCGCTGACCGAGTCCAGCCCCGACGAGCGAGCACCCCTCGTGCAGCGCGCCTGGCAGCTGCTCGGGGTGAGGCTCGGCGCATGACGATCATCGCCCGCCCCGTGTCACGGGCCAACACCGTGACCGGGGTCGCCATCATCGTGCTGCCGCTCATCGCGCTCGCGGTGAAGTTCATCACCCCGGGGTGGATGCTGACGATCCTTCTCTACGCGGGCATCATCCTCGGCGCTGGCTACGTCTTTCTCGTGGTGATGGCGGCCAGCGGTTTCTTCGGCCCGCGCGCCGCCTTCGCCTTCGTCAACCCCCTCCGCGGCCGCATCGCCGGCCTCGGCCACGGTTACAGCCTCGTGCTGTTCATGTTCTTCCTCGCGGATGGCGGCGACGACGGCACCTGGTCATCCCCTTTCATTACGGTGCTGCGCCTCGACGCCGCTGCCGCTGCCAGCACCACAGAGCTCTTCACCGTCGTCTTTCTCTTCGCGGCCCTCGGCTGCTACGTGTGGTTCGTGGTCGAGTGGGTTCTCGCGCTGCGTGTCAAGCGTCGACTCGTATAGGGCACACCACTAGTACCGTTGTCGCATGACGTTCAACGACAACGCCGACATCAGCTCTGGCCGGGTTAGCCGCCGCGGTCGCAACACCGCCATCGGCATCGGTGGAGGCGGTGGAGTGCTCGCCATCGCCGTGCTGCTTATCTCAGCGTTCACGGGCGTAGACCTCACCGGCCTTGTGCCGAGCGGTGGCGGCGAGCAGCCGGTGCAAGAAGAGTTTCTCGACTGTGAGGCCGCAGAGGCCAACACCAACGACGACTGCCGCGTGCAGGGCGCAACGGCGTCGCTCGACGACTACTGGGCCGAGCAGGCGCCCGGTCTCGGCTTCGAGTACAACACCCCTGGTGTCAATATCTTTGAGGGATCAACGAGCACGGGCTGCGGCAACGCCACCTCGGCTGTCGGCCCGTTCTACTGCCCGGCCGACCAGTCGATCTACCTCGACACGTCGTTCTACGAGCAGCTGCGCTCGCAGTTCGGTGCGAGCGGTGGCCCGCTGGCGCAGATGTACATCATTGCCCACGAGTGGGGCCACCACATCCAGACCATCACCGGTATCAACAGCAACCTCGACTTCCAGACCACTGGGCCGGAGTCGGACGGAGTGCGGCTCGAGCTGCAGGCCGACTGCTTCGCGGGTGCGTGGGTGGGTGCGGCATCCACCATTGAAGACGCGGATGGCGTGACCTTTCTCGAGCCGGTGACGAAGCAGCAGATCGCCGACGCGCTCAACGCGGCGTCGTCGGTCGGCGACGACAACATCCAGGAGCAGACGCAGGGTCAGACGAACCCGGAGTCGTGGACTCACGGATCGAGCGCCTCGCGCGAGAAGTGGTTCCAGATTGGCTACGAGGGTGGGCCGAACGCCTGCAACACCTTCGAGGTCGCGGGCTCCGAGCTCTAGGGGTTCTCCACAGCGCATCTCCAGCTTTGGTGAGGATTCCCACAAAGGCGAGCCGCCGATAGCGAGCCGCTTCGTGGGGCGCGAACGACACGTTTGGCGTGCCCGCTGCACAGTTCTACCGTGAGGATCAGCCACCCTTCACGGAAGAAGACCCTCATGACCCAGATCACGGACCACCCTGTGGTGCCCGCTGACACCGGCGTGCTGAACGTTGTACCGACCGACGGCATCGATGCCCACTGGCTCGGCGAATACCTGCTCGGCCACTGGGCTGACGCCCGCAAGCACTCGCGCAAACTGCTGCTCAACAGCGACTTTCACCGCATCGACGGGCTGAGTGTCGAAGACCACCGCAAGCGCGTGCTGTGGCAGCTGGGCCGTCTCGTCGAGGAGGACTCGGTGCACCGGGCCTACCCGAAGTCGGTCGGCGGCCAAGAGGACCATGGCGGCAACATCGCCTCGTTCGAGGAGCTCGTGCTCGGCGACCCGTCCATGCAGATCAAGTCGGGCGTGCAGTGGGGTCTGTTCGGGGCTGCGGTCATGCACCTCGGAACCGAGCGGCACCACGAGTCGCTGCTGCCCGACATCCTCAGCCTCAAGGTGCCCGGCGCCTTCGCAATGACCGAGACCGGACACGGATCGGATGTCGCGAGCATCGGAACAACGGCGACCTACGACGAGTTCACCGACGAATTCATTCTGCACACCCCGTTTCGCGCGGCATGGAAGGACTACCTCGGCAACGCGGCCAACGACGGACGCGCCGCTGTCGTCTTCGCCCAGCTCATCACCAAGGGTGTCAACCACGGTGTGCACGCCTTCTACGTGCCGATCCGCGATAACAAGGGCTTCCTGCCCGGCATCGGCGGCGAAGACGACGGCATCAAGGGCGGCCTCAACGGCATCGACAACGGCCGCCTGCACTTCGACACCGTGCGAGTGCCGCGGGTCAACCTGCTGAACAAATACGGCGACGTGGATGAGAACGGCGACTACACCTCGACGATCGACAGCCCCGGCCGCCGTTTCTTCACCATGCTCGGCACACTCGTGCAGGGTCGCGTCTCGCTCGACGGCGCCGCGACGGTGGCGAGCAAGGCTGCGCTGACGATCGCGATTCGCTACGCGACCGAGCGCCGCCAGTTCACCGCGGGTGATGAGAACGAGGAGGTGCTGCTCGACTACGGACGCCACCAGCGCCGCCTGCTGCCCCGCCTCGCCCAGACCTATGCAATGTCGTTCGCGCACGAGGTCTTTCTCACCGCCTTCGACGGCGTCTTCAGCGGAGCTACCGACACCGACGAAGGTCGCCAAGACCTCGAGACGATCGCCGCCGCCCTCAAGCCGCTGAGCACGTGGGCCGCGCTCGACATTCTGCAGGAGTGCCGCGAGGCCTGCGGCGGCGCGGGTTTTCTCGCCGAGAACCGCTTCGCGCAGCTGCGCGCCGACCTCGACATCTACGCGACCTTCGAGGGCGACAACAACGTGCTGCTGCAGCTCGTCGCCAAGCGCCTGCTCACCGACTACAGCCGAAGCTTCGCGAAGGCGGATGCGGGAGCCTTGGCCGGCTTCGTCGCCGCCCAGGTGGGTGAGGCCACCTACAACCGCTCGGGCCTGCGGCAGCTCGTGCAGAACGTTGCCGACTTCGGATCTACCGCTCGCTCGGTCGGCTACGTGCGCGACGCCGCATCGCAGCGCCAGCTGCTCACCGACCGGGTGCACACCATGGTCGCCACGCTCGCCGGCAAGCTGCGCCCCGCCCAGAAGCTGAACTCGGCGGATGCCGCGGCCCTCTTCAACCGCCACCAGAACGAGCTCATCGAGGCGGCGCGCGCGCACGGCGAGCTGCTGCAGTGGGAGGCGTTCACGAACGCCATCGACGGCATCCCCGACCCGTCGACCAAGCAGGTGGTGACCTGGCTGCGCGACCTGTTCGGCCTCGGTCTCATCGAGAAGAACCTCGCCTGGTACCTCATTCACGGCCGCCTGTCTGCGCAGCGCGCGGAGGCAATCACCGCCTACATCGACGACCGGCTGCTGCCGCGCCTTCGCCCGCACGCGCTCGCCCTCACCGACGCCTTCGGCTTCGCGCCGCAGCATCTTCGTGCGGCGATCGCGACGGGAGCGGAGGGTCTGCGACAGGATGAGGCACGCGCGCACTACGCCGCGCTTAAGCATTCCGGCCAGGCTCCGCTCGACGAGAAGGCCCTCAAAGCAAAGAAGCGCTAATGGCTACACGGCTCGAGTTCAGCTCCTACGGAGCACCCGACGTACTGCGAGCGGTGGAGTTCGAGCCCGCGGCTCCCGCACCCGACGAGGTGCTCGTGCGCAATGTCGCCCTCGGCGTGAACCCCTACGACTGGAAGTTCGTCTCTGGCGTCAGCGGCAAGCCGCTCGAGAAGCCGACGGTGCCGGGCAATGAGGGAGCCGGCGTGATCGAGGCCATCGGCGCTGATGTCACCGCGCTGGCGGTTGGCGACGAGGTCATCTGGCGCACCTACCTCGGCGGCTACGCCTCGCACCGGGTGATCGCCGCGGGCAAGGTGTGGGCCAAGCCGTCGGGCATCGGCTTCAGCGAGGCGGCGGGCCTGCCCGTCGCGGGCGGAACGGCGTGGGCGGCCGTCCATCAAGCGGGAGTGCAGGCCGGCGACGTGGTGCTCGTGCATGCCGCATCGGGTGGGGTCGGCAGTGCGGCCGTGCAGATCGCGGTGGCCCTCGGGGCTCGCGTGATTGGCACGGCATCCGACAAGAATCAGCAGTTCGTTCGCTCCCTCGGGGCCGAGCCCGTCGTCTACGGGCCTGGCCTTGCCGATCGCGTGAGTGCGCTCGGCGCCGTGACGGCGATCGTGGACTGCGTTGGATCCCAGGATGCGATCGACGCCAGTCGCGTTCTCATGCCCGGCCTCGAGCGGGCTATCAGCATCGCGCACGCCGCGGGGTTCACCGCGGTCACGAGCGACCCCGCGTCGATTCCGGCAGCAATCGCGCTGGCGGATTCTGGCGCGCTGCACCTGGAGGTCACCCGCGAGTTTCCCCTCGCCGAGGCCGCGGCTGCCCTTGAGCTCAGCAAGACCGGGCACGTGCGCGGCAAGATCGTGCTGCTGCCGTAACATTGTTGTGTTGAAGGCGTAACTAAGTTACGTTAACGGTCATGCGTACCTTGCCCGTTGCCCTTGTCGTTCTTCTGCTTGCCGGATGCGCCGCGACGCCCGCGGCCGAGCCTGCCCCCACCGCCACCTACGAAGGCATCCCCGTCTGGGCCGGCTGGGAGCCGAGTGACCCCGATTCCGAGCTTGTGCTCGAGAGCGATGACTTCACGAACGAGGGCGAGTTTCCTGAGACGATCCGTCTGGGCGTGAAGTGCGGTGGGCCAAACATTCGCCCAGAGCTGCACTGGAGCGGCCTGCCAGAGGGTACTGAGAGCGTCGTTGTGACCTTCAGCTACGACAAGACCCCAGAGAACCGCTGGATCGCCTTCGACCTCCCCGTTGACGCGCCGCTGCCCGCCAGCGCGGATGCACCGGCCGAGGGCGCTCTCGGCATGACCGACCGCAGCTCAACCGACTTCTTCGGGCCGTGCGCGCTCGCCGGCGAGAAGTTTCGCCTCTGGTTCACCGTCTACGCGCTCGACACTACGCTTGGCCTCGAGCAGGGCGCGACTTTCGGCGAGGTGCGCGAGGCTGGCATCGGTCACGTGCTCGCGGCGGCCGAGCTGGCCGGAACGATCACCGGGCCAGCGGAGTAACCAACCGCTCGAGTCCGCGCTGCAGCCGCACGCGCGCCTCGGCGTTGGGCAGGTCGGGGGCCGCGATCTGCAGCATCGCGTAGCCGTGGAGGGTGGCCCAGAAGTGGTGGGCGACATCCTCGCTCGTCACCGCGGCGACACGCTCGACCAGGTCGACGAAGGCGAGCCCCGCATCATGCACCGCCGCGGCGGACGGCGTGAACGCGCTCGGCACGCCGGAGAACATCAGCAAGTAGTGGGTCGGGTTGGCGAGGGCCCAGTCCCAGTACCGCTCGCCGCTGAGCAGTAGTCGGCGGCGGGGGTCGAGCTCGGTGTCTGCCTCGGCGAGGTCGGCGCGAAAGCGGGCGAAGCCGTCCGTGTAGATGGCCTCGAGCAGTCCATCCTTTCCGCCAAACCAGGTGTAGATGCCGGTCGTCGAGAAATCGGATGCCGTGGCCACGGCCCGCACCGTGAGCCCGCTCTGCCCGTGCTGCGCGAGTATCGCCACCGCGGCGTCGAGGATGCGCTGCCGCTGCGGGGACGAATCGCTCATGCTGCCCAGCCTAGGCTCACCCGCATGCGGACAACCGTGTCCGGTAGAGTAGAACCGGACAACGTTGTCCGCAAAACTCGAGAATAGGAGCATCTGCCATGCAGATCGAAAACAAGGTCTTCGTCGTCACCGGTGGCGGCAACGGAATGGGGCGCGAAGTCGCCCTGCAGCTGATCAATCGCGGCGCGCGCGTAGCCGCGGTCGACCTCAACCAGGCGGGGCTCGACGAGACCGCAGCGCTGGCCGGCGCCGGCGACCGCCTCACGACGCATGCCGTCAACGTCTCTGACCGCGCGGCCGTGCTGGCCCTGCCCGCGGCAGTGAAGGCCGCTCACGGCCAAATCGACGGGCTGTTCAATGTGGCCGGCATCATCCAACCCTTTGTGAAAATCGTTGACCTCGACTTCGACGTGATCGAGCGCGTGCTCAACGTCAACCTGTGGGGCACCATAAACATGACCAAGGCGTTCCTGCCCGAGCTGCTGGCTCGCCCCGAGGCCGGACTGCTCAACGTGTCGAGCATGGGTGGGTTTTTGCCGGTACCCGGCCAGGCCGCCTACGGCGCGAGCAAGGCGGGCGTGAAGCTCTTCACCGAGGCGCTGTACGCCGAAACCCGCGGCACGAACCTGTCGGTCACGGTCGTCTTTCCCGGGGGTGTCTCCACGAACATCACCGGCAACTCGGGCGTCGACACCTCGAAGATGGAGGCCGCCATGGCTCCCACCGACGGCAAGCCCGCCAAGGTGCGCAAGACGACGACCCCCGCGGAAGCCGGACGCCAGATCATCGAGGGCCTCGAGAAGGGCGCGTTCCGCGTTCGCATCGGTAGCGACGCAAAGTTCATGGACCGCTTCTCGCGGCTCTCACCGCGTCGCGCGACCCTGCTGATCGCCGACCAGATGAAATCGCTGCTCGGCTAGTTAGCCCTCGACGAGCTCGGGCTCGGGTTCGAGGTCAACGGCCTCGAACTCGAAGCTCTCGAGACCCTGCTCGACGAGCTGCGTGTGACGTGCCTTGAGCACGGTGTACAGGCCCTCGAGAGTGGCCTTGTCGTCGCCGTTGAGCTCGATCTGCTCCTGCAGGCTGCCGACGGCGGCGCCGAGCACGACGGCGATCACGAGGTCATCCGGCAGTTCGCCGTCTTCCTTCCAGATCGGCGTGAGGCCGCCGGCGCTGGTGTCGAACTCCTGGATCGACCAGCCGCCCTTGTCGAGCGGGCTCGCGGTCAGGGCGCGGCGCGATCCAACGGGAACCAGCATGGTCTCTTCGGCAAGGCCGAGCGCCTTCTGCTTGTCGGCGGAGGGCATGATGACCCGAGGCTCTAGCTCAGAGACCATCGCGCTGAGGATGTTCTCTACGGTGGCCAGCTGCCGTCGCTGTTTCGCAGTCATGCAGCCAATCTAGAGGCTCAGGCATGCGGATGCGTCCCCCAATACGGGGACTGGGACGCCTGCGCTGCGGCGAGAAATTAGTGGTGGCTCCGACCGGCGTCGATCCGGTGACCTTTCGATTTTCAGTCGAACGCTCTACCAACTGAGCTACAGAGCCAACAGGTCAAGCACCTTCGAGAAGATGCCCTACCTTGCGACCCTGACCGGACTTGAACCGGCGACCTCCGCCGTGACAGGGCGGCGCGCTAACCAACTGCGCTACAGGGCCAAACTATGTGTTTCTGGATGTTTCGTGACCCCAACGGGATTCGAACCCGTGTTAACGCCGTGAAAGGGCGCCGTCCTAGGCCACTAAACGATGGGGCCATGCAGTTCAGAACCACATAGCTACCGAGGGACAAGCATAGGGTGCACCTCGCCAAAAGCCAAACGCGGTGGATGCCGTGAAACCCCGCCCGATGAAACCAGCCATTCGCGAACTTCCGGCTAGGTTCAACTAGACATTGAAACTCTGCTTGTTAGTGTTGACAGAGTTGCCACTGTTACCAGTGTGACTAAGCACCGCGATTCGGGGATTTCATGGGGACCACGCGCAGCACCGCGACCGCGCTCAGCCGCGTGCCCGGCACCCTGCTTGCACGGGTAATTGCCGCCGCATCCGTCTTCGCCGTCGTGCTGATCGGGTCGCTGGCCGTCTCGAGCGAAGGCCCCGCGTGGGCCGCCACCGCCGACTACCCCACGTGGGGCGATGTCACCGCTGCCCGCAAGAGCGAGGCAGCGACCAAAGCGAAGATCACCGAGATTCAGAACCTCATCGCCGGACTGCAGGCCGAGGTCGATCGCACACAGGCCGAGTCGGAGCGCCTCGGTGCGATCTACGGCGAGGCTGACCGCAAGTACCAGGACGCCGCGCTCAAGGCCGACGAGCTGCAGGCGCAGGCTGATGCCGCCGCCGCGCTCGCAGAGCAGTCGATGGCCAACGCTGGCGAGATGGTTGCCCAGATGTACCGCGAAGGCAACGGTGACGTGACAACGACGCTGTTCGTCAACGCCTCGCAGGCCGACGACCTGCTCTACAGCTACGGCATGGCCGACAAGTTCACCGAGACGACCTCGACGATCTACGAGACGGCCGTGCAAGACCAGAAGTCGGCGCAGGCGCTGACTGACCAGGCGGACGTTGCCAAGGGAATCCGCGAGCAGCTCAAGATCGAGGCGCAGGCGGCCTTCGAGGCGGCGCAGGCCGCGGCCATCGCGGCTGAGGTCGCCCTCGAGGCGCAGCGCGACTACCAGAACCAACTCGAGGCGCAGCTGGCCGTGCTTGTCGAGCGCCGTCAGGCGACCGAAGCCGACTACCTCAAGGGCGTGCAGGCGCGCATCGCCGCTGCGGCGCAGCTTGGCGCAGGCCAGATCAGCGCGACCGGCTGGGCCAGGCCCGCTGCTGGTCGCATCACGAGCCCCTTCGGCTACCGGGCAGACCCGTGGGGCGGCGACGGGGCATCCAACCACCAGGGCACCGACCTCGGTACAGGCTGCGGCGGTGCGATCTATGCGGCACACTCCGGCACCGTCGTCTACTCGGGCTGGAACGGCGTCTACGGCTACTACATCCAGATCGACCACGGCGGCGGTATTCAGACGGCCTATGGCCACATTCAGGCCGGCGGACTCATGGTGCGCATCGGGCAGGACATCGGCGTCGGCACCCAGATCGCCAAGGCCGGTGCCACCGGTGGTGCAACCGGCTGCCACCTGCATTTCGGCGTGCTGCAGAACGGGCGGGTCATCAACCCGGTTCCCTTCATGCGTGACCAGGGAATCACCCTTGGCTAGGCACCGCCAGCGCTGATGGCCCGCACGGCTCGCCCCGTTGGGGCGCTCATCATCGTTCTCGCTGCGACGCTGACACTCAGCATCGCGGTGGAGCCGGCCTATGCCGACGACTACCCCAGCTGGGCGGATGTCGAGGCGGCCAAGCAGAATGAGGCCGCCAAGAAGGCGCAGATTGCCACGATCGAGCGCCTCATCGCTGGCCTCGAGAGTGAGGCCGCCGAGTTCGCCAAGGCTGCGCTCGAGGCCAACGAGCTCTACAACCAAGCGCTCGACGAACTCGCGGCCGCGCAGTCCGAGGCCGACGCACTGCAGAAGCGGGCGGATGCCGCAGCCGCCACCGCAGAGACCTCGAGCACGCAGGCCGGCACCCTCATCGCTCAGCTCGCCCGCGACGGAGGCCGCGACTTCACCGTCGAGCTGCTGCTCGCCGACGAGCAGAGCGCCGACGAGCTGCTCTACAAGGTCGGGGCAATGGACAAGCTCAGTGGCCAGGCGACGCAGATCTACCAGCAGGCCGTTATCGATCTCAACACCGCATCCGCGCTGAGCGATAAGGCGAGTGCCGCTCGAACGGCCCGCGAGGATCTCGCTGACGACGCGGCCGTGGCGCTTGCCGCAGCCCAGCAGGCCGCCGCCGATGCCGAGGTGCGAGCGACCAACCAGGAGGCCGTTGCAGCGCAGCTTTACGCGCAGCTCGCCTCGCTCAAGGGCACGACCGCGGCGACCGAGCAGGCATACCTCGACGGGGTCGCGTGGGAGAAGGCGCAGGAGGCGGTCACCAACCCTCCGCCACCCCCGCCGCCGGTCAACCCGCCACCGCCACCGCCGAACACGGATGCCGTGAGCACGGCGATCGCCTTCGCCCAGTCGCAGGTTGGCGACGCCTACCTTCTCAACGGATCGGGGCCGGATGCCTGGGACTGCTCCGGACTGACCAAGGCGAGCTATGCATCCGCTGGCGTCTATATCGGCACGCACAGCGCGACGAACCAGTACGCGACGATGGCGGCAGCCGGACGGCTCGTGCCGTTCAATGACCTCGTCGCCGGCGACCTGCTGTTCTACTCGAATGGTGGAGTGACCAGCGGAACGAAGTACCACGTGGCGCTGTACATCGGCGCGGGCAAGATGATCGAGGCACCGTATCCGGGCGTTGCCGTTCGCGTCGCGAACCTGCGCTACGGCGACCTCGTGCCCTACGCGGGGCGACCTACCCCGTAGCGTCAACCCAAACGGTGGGCTGCTTCGTCGTAGAAGCATGAAGACGCTGCTGGTTGCCACCGCCGTTGTGCTGAGCCTCGCCGCGTGCGCACCCACGCCGCCTCCCGGGGACTCGCCGCGACCTACCAGCGAGCCCGACCGGCCCGAGGTCGTCGAAACCGAGGAGCCGGAGGCGCCGGAGTCGATTGCTGACGACGTGTACTTGCGCATCAGCGCGACCGCACACCTCGCAGCCGGAGGCACCCTCGACCTCGTGCTCACGGCGTACGAGCCCACCATCGAGTCGGCGACCTCCGCCGCGATGCTCGACGCGATCGGCGCCGGTTGCGCCAACTATGGCGAGTACCGCGCCTACCTTGAGACCGAGCCGGGGGTCGAGCACTACTACGCGGTGTCAGAGCTGGTCGTCACCGGCGATGCCGTTGCTGACGTCGCGGCGCTCGGCGTCATGGGACTCGGCATGGATGCGGGGGCCGGGTCTGGGTCCGCCGTCTTCGACGACACCCCAGAGGAGTGCGTCACCCGCGTTCGCGGCGCAGGCACCGCGACGCTCTACGACTACTTTTCGACCGCCAACTTCGCCGACAAGGAGGATGCCCTGCACTGGCAGTACACCGGCTTTCTCGACACGGAGGGAACCGAGGCGCCCCACGTCACCTTCGACAACTGCACGGTCGAGTACAGCGACCACGCGCGCACCATCATGGGCGGCGAGATCGACTGGAAACTGCGCGACGAAGGCTGGCGCTGCGTCGTCGCGCCCTACGAGTTCGAGTAGGAGCTAGTGGGCAGCGGGCACGAAGGCCGCGTAGCCCGCCTGCACGATGGCGTCCGCCTCAGCGGCGTTGCCCCATCCCTCGGTCTTGACCCACTTGCCGGGCTCCAAGTCCTTGTAGTGCTCGAAGAAGTGCTCGATCTCCTTGATCTGAAACTCGGGAACATCGGTGATGTCCTGGATCCAGTCCCAGCGGGGGTCCTTCGCGAGTACGGCGATGACCTTGGCGTCGCTGCCGCCGTCATCCGTCATGTTGAAGACGCCGACCGGGCGCACGCTCACGAGCGAGGTCGGGTAGAAGACCTCGTCGTGCAGCACGAGCACGTCGACCGGGTCGCCGTCGAGGCCGAGGGTGTTGTCGAAGAAGCCGTAGTTGGTTGGGTAGCCGAAGGCGGTGAAGAGCACGCGGTCGAGGGCAAGACGGCCCGACTCGTGGTCGACCTCGTACTTGACCTTGCTGCCCTTGGGGATTTCGATGGTGGCGTCGTATGCGGCCATGACGGTTCACTCCTGTGCTCGTGGATGCTGCAATAACGTTACTGGATGACCACACGCCCCCGACTGACTCCTGCGATCGCGGATGTTCGCCGCGCGGTCAGAGCCGCGCTGCCTTCGCCAAATGAAGGAGTCGCGGCACGAGGTGAGTCTCTCGCCGCGGAAAGCAGCCCGAAAGATCCACCAACTCCTTCATTTGGTGAATCGCCGCTCGTTCTCGTCGCGCTGTCGGGCGGCCCCGACTCGCTGGCGCTCGCTGCCGCGGTCGCCTTCGAGGCGGCCGGGCATGCGGGAGCCGTGATCGTCGATCATGGCCTGCAGGAGGGGTCTGCCGACATTGCGGCGGCAGCGGCAGCGCAGGCGAGGGCGCTAGGCCTCGACCCGGTGATCGTTGTCGCCGTCACGGTCGGCGCAGACGGCGGCCCCGAGGCGGCGGCACGGGAGGCTCGCTACCGCGCGTTATCCGAAGCGGCGGCGTCCACGGGCGCGCGCGCCGTGCTGCTCGGCCACACCCTCGACGACCAGGCCGAGACGGTGCTGCTCGGCCTCGCACGCGGCAGCGGCGCGACGAGCTTGCAGGGCATGGAGGCGGTCAGTGGCATTTATCGGCGGCCGTTGCTGGGCATCCGTCGGTCGGTTACTGAACAGGCGTGCGCGGATGCTGGGCTGACCCCTTGGACAGACCCGCAGAACTCCGACCCGGCCTTCACCCGCGTGCGCGTGCGCCACGCGGTGCTGCCGCTGCTCGAGGCCGAGCTCGGCCCCGGCATCGCCGAGGCGCTCGCCCGCACCGCGGAGCAGCTGCGCGAAGACGCCTCTGCATTGGACCACTTCGCGGAAGAGATTGTTGAGGAGCTCGCTGACATCGCCGAGGCAGGCATCTCGCTGCCGGTCAGTGCGCTCGCGTCGAACCCGCCCGCCCTGCGTCAGCGGCTCATTCGCCTCGCGGTGCAGGGCGAGTTTCACCTCTCGCTCAGCCGGCAGCACACGCTCGAGGTGGCCCGGCTCGTCACCGACTGGCACGGGCAGGGGCCGCTCGACCTTCCGGGGCTTACGGTGAAACGCGAGGGCGGCCTCATCGTCTTTAGTGCGCGAGACTAGTCACATGGAATTCAGCGACATCGAGTCCGACCTCACAGAGATTCTCTTCACAGAAGAAGAGATCCACGCGAAGCTCGCCGAGCTCGCCCGCCGCATCGAGACGGACTACGCGGGCACGAAGCCGCTGCTCGTCGGCGTGCTGCGCGGCGCGGTCATGGTCATGGCTGACCTCGCCCGCGAGCTCACCATTCCCATCGAGATGGACTGGATGGCCGTCTCGTCCTATGGCAACAGCACGCAGTCCAGCGGCGTGGTCCGCATTCTCAAAGACCTGGACACCGACCTCCACGGCCGCCACGTCATCATCGTCGAGGACATCATCGACAGCGGCCTCACGCTCTCGTGGCTGCGCGCCAACCTGTCAACCCGTGGCGCCGAGTCCGTGGAGATCGTCGCCCTGCTGCGCAAGCCGGAGGCCGCCAAGGTCGAGGTCGACGTCAAGTACGAGGGCTTTCAGATTCCCAACGCGTTCGTCATCGGCTACGGCCTTGACTACGCGGAGCAGTACCGCAACCTGCGCGGCATCGGGGTGCTCGCGCCCCACGTCTACTCCTAGCTGCGCGCTACTCAATCCGCTCTCCGCGCTAGGCGAACATCCGGTATTCCCCCAGCGGGGTGCCGCTAACCTTGCAGACAGGTTTCGCGAGCAGGAAGGGGCCGGGCCGACCAGCCCGGGTCACATGGATATCAAGCGCATTTTCCGCGGTCCGATTGTTTGGATCCTTCTTGCCCTCACCGGCGTCTGGATCGGTGCGAGCCTCATCTTCGCCCAGCCGTCGTACCAAGAGATCTCGGTCAAGCACGGCCTCGAGCTGCTCGACGGTGGCACGGTCACCAAGGCGAAGATCATCGACGGCGAGCAGCGCGTCACCCTCGACCTGAGCAAGGCCGACGGCGACAAGGGCAAGCTTGTGCAGTTCTACTACGTCGCCCCGCGTGGCGCAGAGGTGGTCGCCGCCGTCACCGAGGCCGACCCCAAGGAGTTCACCGACGAGGTTCCGCAGTCGAACGCCTTCCTCTCGATCCTCGGCCTGCTGCTGCCTTTCATCATCATTGGTGCCATCTTCTGGTTCCTCATCTCGCGCATGCAGGGTGGCGGAGGCCGCGTCATGCAGTTCGGCAAGTCGAAGGCCAAGCTGGTCGGCAAGGAGACCCCGTCGGTCACTTTCGCTGACGTCGCCGGGTCGGATGAGGCCGTCGAGGAACTCGAGGAGATCAAGGACTTCCTGAAAGACCCGGGCAAGTTCCTCGCTGTTGGAGCCCGCATCCCGAAGGGCGTGCTGCTCTACGGCCCTCCCGGCACCGGAAAGACTCTGCTCGCCCGCGCCGTCGCTGGCGAGGCTGGCGTGCCGTTCTACACGATCTCGGGCTCTGACTTCGTCGAGATGTTCGTCGGCGTCGGCGCGAGCCGCGTGCGCGACCTCTTCGACCAGGCAAAGCAGAACGCTCCGGCGATCATCTTCATCGACGAGATCGACGCCGTCGGCCGCCACCGCGGTGCCGGTATCGGTGGCGGCAACGACGAGCGCGAGCAGACGCTCAACCAGCTGCTCGTCGAGATGGACGGCTTCGACGCCAACGCCAACGTGATTCTCATCGCGGCAACCAACCGCCCGGATGTTCTCGACCCTGCCCTGCTGCGCCCCGGCCGCTTCGACCGCCAGATCGGTGTTGACGCACCCGACCTGCAGGGCCGCAAGAAGATTCTCGAGGTGCACGGCAAGGGCAAGCCGCTCGCCAAGGGTGTCGACCTCGAGGTGCTGGCGCGCAAGACTCCCGGCTTCACCGGTGCCGATCTCGCCAACGTGCTCAACGAGGCTGCCCTGCTCACCGCGCGCAGCAACGCGCAGCTCATCGACAACCGCGCCCTAGATGAAGCGGTCGACCGCGTCATCGCCGGCCCGCAGCGCCGCACGCGCCTGATGAACGACAAAGAGAAGCTCATCACCGCCTACCACGAGGGCGGCCACGCCCTCGCCGCTGCGGCGATGCGCAACACCGACCCGGTGACGAAGGTCACGATCCTGCCTCGTGGGCGCGCACTCGGCTACACGATGGTGCTGCCCCTTGAGGACAAGTACTCGGTAACTCGCAACGAGCTGCTCGACCAGCTCGCGTACGCGATGGGAGGCCGCGTTGCTGAGGAGATCGTGTTCCACGACCCGACGACCGGGGCATCCAACGACATCGAGAAGGCGACGTCCATCGCCCGTCGCATGGTCACCGAGTACGGCATGAGTGCCGTCGTCGGATCCGTCAAGCTCGGCGCCTCGCAGGGCGAGCCCTTCATGGGCCGCGACATGGGTGCGACCCGTGACTACTCCGACGACATCGCGAAGACCATCGACGACGAGGTGCGCGTGCTCATCGAGCAGGCACACGACGAGGCGTGGCAGGTGCTCAACACCAACCGCGACCTGCTCGACCAGCTTGCTACAGAGCTGCTCGAGAAAGAGACCCTCGATCACGTGCAGCTCGCGACGATCTTCGAGAAGGTGCAGAAGCTGCCAGAGCGCCCGCAGTGGCTCTCGAGCGACAAGCGCACCCTGTCTGATCGCCCGCCCGTCGCGGTGCCGTCGAAGGCGCCCATCGATCCGGCCGCCGTTGACGGCGGAGTGGATTCCGAGCCGCCGACGAAGCCGAAGCGCACCCCCCGCCCGCGCAAGACCCCCGGCATCGCGACCGCCTAGGACGCCGATGGCTATCGACACCGCACGCATCGAGGCGGCGGTTGCTGAGATCCTCGCCGCTATCGGCGAGGATCCCGCACGTGCCGGCCTTGTGACGACCCCGCAGCGGGTGGCGCAGGCCTATGGCGACTTCTTTGCGGGGCTCGGGCAGAATCCCCTCGATCACCTCGCTGAGACCGTCGAACTGGCCGAAGGCCAGCGCGGGGAGCTCGTGCTGCTGCGCGACATCGAGTTTCGCTCGATCTGCGAGCACCACCTGCTGCCCTTCATCGGCACCGCCCACCTCGCCTACGTGCCCGACTCGAAGGTTGTCGGCCTCGGCAAGCTGCCCCGCGTCGTCGAGACCCTCGCGAGCCGTCCACAGCTGCAGGAGCGCCTTACTGAAGAGATAGCGGATGCCCTGCAGGCTGGTCTTGACGCCGCTGGCGTCATGGTCGTTCTCGACGCCGTGCACGGCTGTGTCAGCGCGCGCGGCGTGCGCCAGGCGAAGAGCTCGACGGTCACGATGGCAACCCGTGGATCACTGAGCGACCCGATCGCGCGCGCCGAGATCATGGCCCTGATCGGCAGCACCGCATGACCGTCGTCTTCGGAATCCTCAATGTCACCCCCGACTCCTTCAGCGACGGCGGGCAGTTTCTCGACCTCGACGCCGCGGTCGAACACGGCCTCGCCCTCGTCGACGACGGTGCTGACTTCATCGACGTCGGCGGCGAATCCACCCGCCCGGGCGCCGAGCGCGTGGCGGAGGATGACGAGCACGAACGCGTCATCTCCGTCGTCGAGGCCCTCGTAGCCAACGGAGTTGCCGTCAGCGTCGACACCATGCGCGCCTCGACCGCGCGCCTCGCGATGGAGGCAGGCGCCTCGGTCATCAACGACGTTTCTGGCGGTCTCGCCGACCCCGACATGCACCCGCTCATCGCAAGCAGCGACGTCGACTACGTGGCCATGCACTGGCGCGGCCTCGACCACGCGGTGCCGCAGTACGACGACGTCGTGCGCGACGTGCGCGACGAGCTGAAGATGCGTATCGCCGAGCTGATCATTCACGGAGTCGACGAGTCGCGCATCATCGTCGACCCGGGCATCGGATTCGCGAAGAACGCCGACGAGAACTGGCAGCTGCTCGGTCACCTCGACGACCTCGCCACGCTCGATAGCCGCGTGCTCGTCGGAGTCTCGCGCAAGCGGTTCCTGTCGGAGTTCGCCCCGGATGGCGCCCCCGCCACCGACCGCGACCCCGCCACCGCGACCATCAGCGCCCTCGCGGCGCAGGCCGGAGCGTGGGGCGTGCGCGTGCACGACGTGGCCTCGACGCGCTCGGCGTTGAACGTCTGGGATTCCTGGCAGCGAGGAGCATCATCGTGAGCGACACCGACCACATCACCCTGACCGGGTTGCGGGCCAGCGCCTTCCATGGCGTCCTAGAGCATGAGCGCCGCACCGGGCAGGTCTTCATCATCGACGTGACTATCTGGCTTGATCTCGAGGCTGCGGCGGCGAGCGACGTCCTTGACCTCACCGTGCACTACGGCGAGCTCGCAGAAGAGGTGGTGGCCTCCGTCGAAGGCGAGCCGGTCGACCTCATCGAGACGGTCGCAGAGCGAGTCGCGCAGGTCGCTCTGCAACACGCTCCCGTCACCCGCACCGTGGTGACGGTGCACAAGCCCTCCGCACCGATCACGGTGCCGTTCAGCGACGTCTCGGTCACCATCGAGCGACGCCGCTGATGCGCGCCGTTCTGGCGCTGGGCTCGAACCTGGGCGACCGGGGGGCGACGATCGTGCAGGCCGTGACGCGGCTGGCGCAGGCTGATGGGGTCGAGGTGACTGCCGCATCCACGCTGGTTGAAACGGTGGCGCTGACGCCGCACGGTCCCGATGCGTCGGTGCCGAGCTACCTCAACGGGGTGGTGCTCGTCGAGACGACGTTGCAGCCAGAGCAGCTGCTCGAACTCGCCAACAGCATTGAGACGGATCTCGGCCGAGTTCGCGGCGAACGCTGGGCCGACCGCACCCTCGACATCGATCTCGTCGACGTGGAGGGCATCGCCCTCGAGTCGGAGCGATTGACCCTGCCCCACCCCCGCGCCGCCGAGCGCAGCTTCGTGCTTGCCCCCTGGCTCGAGGTGGATGCCGACGCGGTGCTCAACGGCTCGCGCGTGTCTGACCTTCTCGCCAGACTGGAGGGGCCATGACCCGCACCTCTGCCTCCCTCCTCGTGATCCTCGGCGCCGCCGGCGCGGTCGTCGGCTGGTTCGCCGAGCTCATGTTGGTCGCCTCTGGCAAGCCCGCGGTGATTCCCCCGGTGACCCTCGGCATCGCCGTCGGCCTCATCGGTGTGCTCATCGTGCTGCTCGCGCTGCCGGTGTTTCGGGTGACCCGCAAGGTGCCGGGCGCGCACGTTGACCCGTTCTACGCGACCAGGGTTGTGGTGCTCGCGAAGGCCTCGAGCCTGGCCGGCGCGCTGGTCACGGGGCTTGCCGCGGCGATCCTCGTCTTTCTGCTGACCCGGTCGGTTCTGCCCGCAGTAGGCTCGCTGACGATGGCGGCCGTGACTGCTGTTGGTGCAGTTGTGCTGCTCGCCGGCGGACTCGTCGCTGAGAAGATGTGCACCCTTCCGCCTGAAGACGACACACCCAAGGAGTCGCCCGCGTGACCGACACGACCACCATTGACGACACGGCCTGGCAGCGAGTTTCCCCGAAGTACGTCATTGTCGACGTGCTCGGCTACGTGATCTCGGGCATCATGACCACGGCGGTCTCGTTCGTTCCCCTCATCGTGCTGCAGTGGGAGTTCGGCTGGCTGCCGCCCATCGTCGTCGGCGCGGCATCACTCGTGACCATCGCGCTCACCCCGCGCCGGGTTCGCTCGATCGGCTACCAGTTGCGCGACGACGACCTGCTGTTCAAGCGCGGCATCATGTGGCAGCGGCTCGTCGCGGTGCCATACGGACGGATGCAGCTGGTCGACATCAACCGCGGCCCGATCGCACGCCTGTGCGGACTCAGCGAGCTCAAGTTCGTCACCGCGGCCGCGGCCAGCGGCGTCGTGATCCCCGGCCTGCCAGAGCAGGTTGCCGAGGAGCTGAGAGACACGCTGGTGAGCCTCGCCGAGAGCCGTCGGGCCGGGCTGTGACCCTCGACGCTGTGCCTGTCAGAAGCTTTACCGACGGGGAGTGGCACCGCCTGCACCCTGCCACCCCATTGCTGCGCGGCGGCATCGCCCTCATCGCGATCATCGGCTTCATCATCGTGCAGATGCGCGATGAACTGATCAACCGTTTCTTCGGGTCAGAGGGCGAGCCCGACCCTCTGGCTTGGCTGCGTGAGAGCGGCCTGTTCTGGCTCGTTGCCGGCGTCGTGCTGGTTGGCCTGCTGCTATTCGTCGTCGGCTTCTACCTGTCGTGGCGCATGCACAGTTTCCGCATCACCGACGAGGTGGTCGAGGTGCGCAGCGGGGTGCTGTTCCGCACCAACCGCAAGGGCCGCCTTGACCGAATTCAGGGCATCAACGTTTCGAAGCCCTTCATCGCCCGGCTGTTCGGCGCCGCCAAGCTTGAGGTCAACGTCGCTGGGCAAGACGCGAACGTGCAGCTGGCCTATCTCGCAACGAATGCCGCGGATGCCCTGCGCGCCGAAATTCTTCGCCTCGCCTCGGGAACGAAGGAGGCCGCATCCGCCCCGGCCGCCGCAGGCAGCGGTGACGTGGTTCGCGACCGGGTGAACGAACTGCTCGCGCCGGAGCTCGACCCAGCCGCCCTGCGCGCCGAATCCGTCGTGACCATGAACATCGGCCGGGTGATCGGCTCCCTGCTGCTCGGGGACGGCACGCTCACCCTGCTGCTGGTCATCGCCGGCATCACCGTCTTCGCCACCGTCACCGGCTCGCCGTTCTACCTATTCGGTGTTATCCCTGGCGCGATCGGCATCGTCAGCTGGTACGCGCGCAAGCTCACCCGCTACCTTCGCTACACGATCGCCGGCACTCCCGACGGCGTGCGCATCGGCTACGGTCTGCTGTCGACGACCAATGAGACGCTGCCGCCGGGCCGCATCCACTCGGTGCAGATCAGCCAGCCGCTGCTCTGGCGCATTCCGGGCTGGTGGCAGATCAAGGTGAACCTCGCGGTTAAGTCATCGTCGAGCGAGGGTGCAAACCCCGAGAGCACGACAATGCTGCCGGTCGGCAACCGCGACGATGTTCTCGCCGTGCTCGCCCTGGTGCTGCCGTCGCTCGCCGCTGAGCCACTCGTCGGCCACGGCCTGCTCGGTGAAGCGGGGGACGGCTTCACAAACTCACCACGCCGCGCCGCCGTGCTGCGCTGGTTCTCGTGGCGCCGCAACGGCATCGCGCTCGCCGACGACGCCGTGCTGCTGCGCAAGGGCGCCATCTGGCGTGAGCTCGTCATCGTTCCGCTGCCGCGCCTGCAGAGCATCGCGCTGCAGGTCGGCTGGCTGCGCCGCCGCCTTCGGGTCGCCACTCTGCACCTGCACACCGTTGCCGGCCCGATCACCCCCGTCATCGGAGCGGTGGATGAGACGGTCGCCCGCGACTTCTTCACCCGCATTTCCGCCGCGGCCGTCGAGCACGGCTCGCGTGACACCTCGCAGCGCTGGCGCGCCAATGGCTGAACCCCGCGTGAATCAACGCAGCGGCCGTCTCGGCATCGGCATCATTGGCGCGGGCCGCGTCGGCCCGGTGCTCGGAAAAGCGCTCGGCCACGCCGGGCACGCGATCGTCGGCATCAGCGCGGTCAGCGCCGAGAGTTTCGACCGTGCGGACGCCCTCCTGCCTGGGGTGCCGATCCTCGAGATTCCCGAGATCATTGAGCGCAGCGAGCTCGTGATCCTCGCCGTCCCGTCGGGTGAGCTCGAGGCGCTCATTGCCGGTCTCGCCGCCGTCAACGCGTGGCAGCCGGGGCAGCTCGTGCTGCACACGGCACCGGGCTACGGCGTTGACGTGCTCGCGCCAGCGACCGCGCAAGGGGTGATTCCGCTCGCCGTGCATCCGGCCATGGTCTTCACCGGTACGAGCATCGACGTCTATCGCCTGCACGAGAGCTATTGCGCGGTCACGGCTCCGACTCCTGTGCAGCCAATCGCTCAGGCGCTCGTCGTCGAGATGGGTGCAGAGCCGGTGATCGTGGCCGAGGCCGACCGACCCGCCTACGCCGAGGCGATTGCCACGGCCACGGAGTTCTCGAGCGCCATCGTCGGGCAGTCGATCAGCATTCTGCAGGGCCTCGGCATCGACGATGCCGGGCGCGTGCTCGCACCCCTCGTGCGCTCCGCGGTCGAGAACGCGCTGTCGGCGACGGCTGCCGATACGATCGACCTGTCACAGCTAGAGGAGTAACACCGTGAGCACCACCCCCGTAGTCCTCGAGACAATCGCCGAGCTGCGGGAGGCCCTCACCGGCCCGGTCGCCTTCGTGCCGACCATGGGTGCCCTGCACGACGGCCACCTCAAGCTCGTCGACCGAGCGGCTGCGCTCGCCCCGACCGTCGTCGTCTCGATCTTCGTCAACCCCCTGCAGTTCGGACCGAACGAAGACCTCGATCGCTACCCGCGCACGCCAGAGGCCGACCTCGAGAAGCTCGCCGCGCACGGCGTGCAGTACGTCTTCATGCCGTCGGTTGACGAGCTCTACCCGGTCTGGCCCATCGCCACCAAGGTCAGCGCCGGCACCGTAGGAACCATGTATGAGGGCCGTTCGCGCCCCGGCCACTTCGACGGCGTGCTCACCGTCGTTGCCAAGCTGCTCAACATCGTGCAGCCTGCCGCAGTGGTTTTTGGAAGGAAGGACGCCCAGCAGGTCTTTCTGATCAGCCGCATGGTGCGCGAGCTCAATCTGCCCGTGCGCGTCGAGGTCGTCGACACCGTGCGCGAGGATGACGGACTCGCCCTCAGTAGCCGCAACCGCTACCTCGACGAGAAGCAGCGTCGGGCGGCGCGCGTGCTCAGTCAGGCGCTCGAGGCTGCGGTGTCATCCGGTGACCGTGGTGTCGATCCCGCGCTCGCGGCCGCGCAGTCCGTTCTCATGGGCGAGGGGCAGGTCGAGCTCGACTATCTGGTGATCGTGAGCCCCACGACCTTCCTGCCCGTCGACGAGGGCTACAAGGGCAAGGCGATCGTGCTCATCGCCGCCAAGGTGGGCTCGACCCGGCTCATCGACAATGAGCCGATACTCTTGACGGCGTGAGTGAAGAAACACCCGTAGAGCCGACCGAAGCCGAAATCTCTGAGCAGAAGGCTGTTCGTCTCGCCAAGCGCGACAAGCTCAACGCGAGCGGCGCCGAGGCCTACCCGGTCGCCGTTCCGATCACCGCGACGATCGCCGCGGTGCGCGCGAAGTACTCCGAGCTCGAGATCGACACCGCCACCGGCGACACCGTGGGGGTTGCCGGCCGCGTCGTGCACCTGCGCAACACCGGCAAGCTCTGCTTCGCCTCGCTGCAGTCGGGCAACGGCGAGCGCATTCAGGCCATGGTCTCGCTCGCCGAGGTGGGCGAGGAGTCGCTCGAGCTCTGGAAGGAGCTCGTCGACCTCGGTGACCACGTCTTCGTCAGCGGCGAGGTCATCTCGTCCCGCCGCGGCGAGCTGAGCGTGCTCGCGACGGAGTGGAAGATCGCCTCCAAGGCCGTGCTGCCACTGCCCAACCTGCACTCCGAGCTCAGCGACGAGGCCCGCGTGCGCAGCCGCTACCTCGATCTCATCGTGCGCGAGCGGGCCCGCTTCACGGTGCGGGCGCGGGCGCAGGTCAACGCCTCGCTGCGATCCACCTTCGCGCGCCACGACTTTCTCGAGGTCGAGACCCCGATGCTGCAGACGATGCACGGCGGCGCTTCGGCCCGCCCGTTCATCACCAACTCCAACGCCTTCGACACCGATCTCTATCTGCGCATCGCCCCGGAGCTCTTTCTCAAGCGCGCTGTCGTCGGCGGTATCGAGCGGGTCTACGAGATCAACCGCAACTTTCGCAACGAGGGCGCCGACTCGACGCACTCGCCCGAGTTCGCGATGCTCGAGGCCTACCAGGCCTATGGCGACTACAACCAGATGGCCGACCTCACCCAAGAATTGATTCAGGATGCCGCTACCGCGGTCGCCGGCAGCACCACCGTCACCTGGGCCGACGGCACCGAGTACGACCTCGGTGGCCAGTGGGATCGCCTCTCGATGCTCGATTCGCTCAACGCCGCTGCTGGCCTCGCCATCACGGCGCAGACGCCGCTCGCTGAGCTCGAGGCGATCGCGAAGCCCCTTGGCATCGAGGTCGCCCACGCGATCCCCGGTAAGTACATCGAAGAGCTCTGGGAGCACTTCGTCAAGCCCGGCCTCGTGCGCCCCACCTTTGTCATGGACTTTCCGCTCGACACCTCCCCACTCGTGCGCGAGCACCGCAGCATTCCCGGTCTCGTCGAGAAGTGGGACCTCTACATTCGCGGCTTCGAGCTGGCCACCGGCTACTCCGAGCTCGTCGACCCCGTGGTGCAGCGCGAGCGCTTCGTCGAGCAGGCCAAGCTCGCGAGCCGCGGCGACCTCGAGGCCATGCAGGTCGACGAGGAGTTTCTGCGGGCGCTTGAGCACGGCATGCCGCCGACGATGGGACTCGGCATGGGCATCGACCGCCTGCTCATGGCGATCACCGGCCTCGGCATCCGCGAGACCATCCTGTTCCCACTGGTGAAGTGATGGCCGACGAGAAGAAGAAGCCGGGCATCACCGACGCTCGCCTTGCCCTCTGGATCGTCGGTGGCGCCTTCGGTATCTACCTCGTGGTGAGCGGCATCATGGGGGCCCTCAACTCCTAGGCTTCAGCCGCACGGCCGGGAGGTCGGGGGCGGGAAGGGCGCGCCCCGGGTAGTCAGGGATCGCGCCGAAGGGCCCCGTGGCATCCGCGCCGTTGATGACGTCGGTCTGCCACTCGTCGCGGTAGGCGACGATGTCGTCGTGGCTGCGGCCGATGAAGTTCCACCACATGACGATGCTCTCGCCGAAGGGTGCTCCGCCGATGAGCAGCGCGCGGGCTCCATCGGGGCCAGCGGTGAGCCGCAGCGACGCCTGCCCGGTCTCACGGAAGGCGAGGTGGTTGAGCGGCAGCTCTTCGTCGTCGACGGCGAGCGAGCCGGTGTCGAGCAGCACGCCGTGCTCGAAGGTGGGGTCGATGGGCAGATCGATCGACGCGAGAGGCGGCAGGTCGAGCTGCGCGCCCACGATCGGGCTGAACGCCGTCGCCGTCGAGGTGCTGCCCACGAGCGAGCCGAGAAAGACGCGCACGGTCGCGCCCTCGAAGGCGACCGGCGTTGGCTCGTAGTGCTCGAAGAATGGCGCGGTGCCACGCGTCGCATCGGGCAGAGCGACCCACAGCTGCGCGCCGTGCAGCACGGTGGTCGAACTCGTCGAGATCTCCGAGTGCTGGATGCCCCGCCCCGCCGTCATGAGGTTGAGCTCGCCCGGTCGCACCAGCGCGTGCGATCCCGTCGAGTCGCGGTGCTCGATCTCACCCTGGAACAGCCAGCTCACGGTCTGCAACCCGGTGTGCGGATGCGGCGGCACGTTCATGCCGCCCGCGCCATCCACCGGGTCGGGCCCGTAATGGTCGACAAAGCACCACGCCCCGATGAGGCTGCGCTGTCGCTGGGGGAGGGTGCGGCGCACGTCCATCGCCCGCGGACCGCCGAGCGGCACGTCCCGCGGCTCGAGAATGCGGCTGCTCGAGCCGGTCTCGACCACGAGCTCGCTCGGGTCGCGTTCGAGGTTGCTCATGCACAAATCGTAGGCTGTGGGTATGGCGATTGCTGGTCGGGTGCTTCTCTGGCTGCTGGTTGCCGCCGCATCCGTCTCGCTTGTCGTGGTCGGGATTCTCGGCATGATCGCGAAAGGCTGACCCGTGGACCGCAAGAGCTCGCGTCTCATCATGGGCATCGCCCTCGTCGGGTCGATTCTGCTGATCGCCGTTCTCTACTTTCTGCAGCACTGAGTCAACCCGCGTGCTCCCCTGCTTCGTCGCAGCAGCATGACGAGACTTCTGGTTATCGCGCTACCTCTGCTTGTGCTGCTGACGGCCTGCGACCCAACTCCGCCCCCGGTGGTTGAGCCGTCTCCGGTGGTCGAGCCTGTCGAGACCACCGAGCCAGAAGAGCCCACCCCCGCAGTCGCCGACGACTACCTCGTCGAGTACTTTCCGGCAGATGCCGCCAGCGAGGCGTCCGAGCTGTTTCACTACGCCTTCTGGACGGATGACACCAAAGCGGTGCGCTGCGACATTTCAGTTGGCGGCCAGAGCGATCCCCTCGCGAGCTGCTTCGTCATGGCCGACTTCGAGTCGCGCGTGACCTACGCGGTACCCGTTGGTGACGAGGAGTGCGCCGACGGCTACGAGGTCGGGGTTGTCGCGATCCCGATTGACGCCGGCTACGACCAGCCGCGTGCCGGTGTGCACGGCTGTGCCGAGTATCGCCTGTACCCTTCCGCTGCGATCGCGGCCGACACCCTCGTGCTGCCGTCGGGTGCACCTCTCAATCTCGGGCCGTTCCGCTGTGAGGTGACTGACGCGGCTGCGAGCTGCATCTACGTGCAGCTCGGCGCATCCGTCACTCTGGGTCTCACCCAGATTGCAGCCGTGAACTAGTGGCTGCTGCCGCCTTCAGGCCCTACGCTGGCGGCATGATGCGTCGAGCCGTCGTTCTGCTTGCCCCGCTGCTGCTCGTGCTTGCCGCCTGCACCCCGCAGGCGCCGACACCTGCCGATGATTCGCCGAGCGATAAGCCGACGGTTGAAGTGAAGCCGACCGAGACCATTGCCCCGGTCGAACAGGGCCCCGCCAATCCCGAGGACTACCTCATCGCCGGCGGACTCAACTCCGACCCCGACGGTGACGGCTTCTGGTCGGCGCACTACGCCTTCTTCACCGACGACAGCCACGCGGTGCGCTGCGACATCTGGATCTTCTCCGGGGATGCTCCGGGAGCTCTCTGCGGCATCACCCCCGGCAACGAGGGCCTCGTCACCTACGAGCTGCCGGCGGATGCCCAGTGCGACCTCTCGACCTCGAACCCCTACGACGGCTACTCGCTGTCGGTCGGTGGCAAGAGCCTCGACGACTTCGCCGGATGGAGCGGCTGCGCTGAGACCCGCGACTACAACCCCGAGGACAACGCGATCACCAAGGTGCTGCCCGAGGGCCAGGTGCTCGCCATTCCGCCCTTCACCTGCGTGGTCGGCGGCGCCGCGGCCAGCTGCGATTTCGCGAACGGCGACGGCGGCATCACCCTCGGCCTCTACACGGCGGCCTCGTACGGCTAGCAACGTAGAGTGGTCTCGTGCCAGAAGACCTCCTGTGGGCAGTGATCTACTCCCTCGCCCCCACCGTTCTCATCGGCCTGCTCTTCTGGTTCATCATGCGCTCGATCCTTCGAGCCGACTCGACCGAGCGCAAGGTCTACGCAGAGATCGAGGCCGAGGAACGCGCCAAGGCGCAGGCTAAGCAGTAACGAGCAGTTCGCCGATCTCGCACTCCAGTGCCGCGCAGATCGCGGTCAGAGTTGAGAAACGGATCGCCTTAGCGCGGTCGTTCTTGAGTATCGACAGGTTGACGATACTGACGCCGACTATCTCGCTGAGCTTGGTGAGAGTCATGCTGCGGTCGGCGAGCAACTCGTCGAGGCGGCAGTGGACGCCGGTCTCCTCGTCGTCTTCGGTGGGAGGCATCAGACGAGGCCCTCGGTGTCGGCCGCGAGTTTTTGTCCTGCCTCGAAGATGCCGAGTACGACGGCGAGGCCGACTCCCGCAAGGAAGGGCGCGATGTTGAACTCCGCCGCGAAGATGAAATCGGGACGGCCCTCCTTCGGTCCAGCAATCTCGAGCAGCGCGCGGGTGGTGGCCGTGGTCGCCAGCAGCAGCGACACGAAGGGTCCGAGCATCAGCGCGATGGCTGCCGCGATGCCGCTGTAGATGACCGACGTGCGAAAGGGGTCGCCCCGCAGCCAGCGCCAGCCCATGAAGGCGAGGGCGAGGGTCACGATGAGCGCGGTGAGCGTGTTGACCGCATTGGCGACGATGAAGACGGCGAACACTCCCGAAGAGATTCCGGTGGCAGTCACTGCCGCCTCGGTGTAGGTAGCCGCAGTGAGGCCGATGTCCTGACCGAACTCTCCAGCCGGTACCGCCGTGTCGGTGATCACCGGGAAGGTGATCTCACCCGATGACACCTGGCTGACGGTCGTCACGACGAAGCCCACGAGGATAAACGCGGCGACGAGCACCGAGCCGATGGTCACGGCCCAGATGGAAACGCGATCTGCTCTGGTGACCCAGGCGGGTTCCTTCTTGGTGGCCACGACGGCCTCCTAACGATTATCGATAACAACGAATATCGTTAAGCTACGGCACTCAGCGCTGCAGCGCAAGGGCCGCCTGCAGCTCGGTGACGAGCCGGTCGGCGTCATCCGCGTCGAACGGTAGCGGTGGACGAATCTTGAGGATGTTGTTGTCCACCCCCGAGGCGGCCAGCAGCACGTGCCTGCGCCGCAGCTCGTTCACGACCGCGAGCGTCTCGGACGTTGCGGGCCTTCCATCGCGCTCGAGAGTGACGCCGATGAAGAGCCCGGCGCCACGCACGTCGGCGACGAGCTCGCTGTCGAGAGCACGCAGGTCGCGCAGCAGGCGCTCGCCGATGACGCGGGCGTTGACGATCAGGCCCTCGTCGCTCAGCACATCGAGGGTCGCCTGGGCGGCGGCGATCGAGACCGTGTTGCCCCCGAAGGTGTTGAAGTAACGCACGCTGCGGCCGAACGACTCGGTGTATTCGCGACGGCTCATCACCGCGGAGACGGGGTGGCCGTTGGCCATGGGTTTTCCGACGGTGACGAGGTCGGGCGACACCCCGTAGCGATCGAAGCCCCACATGCCGTGGCCGAGGCGACCGAAGCCGGGCTGCACCTCGTCGGCGATGAACAGGGCGCCGCGTTCTCGGGTGGCGGCCACCGCATCCGCCAAATTATTAATCGAGGGGATGACGCCGTCACTCGCGAGGATCGTGTCGACGATGAAGGCCGCCGGCTTCACCCCGGCTGCCGCGAGCTCATCGAAGGCCGCTCCGACGCTGGTGAGGTTCGCGGGGTCGACCACTCTGACCCAGTCGGCGAGACTGTCGAGTCCGCCGAGGGATGGACTAATCGCCGCGATCTCGGTCGTGACGCCGTGGTACGCGTTGCTAGTGACGACCACTCCGATTCCGCCGGTGACGTGCTTGGCGATGCGCAGGGCGAGGTCGTTCGCCTCGCTGCCGGTGCAGGCGAACATCATGGTCTCGAGCTCGGCGGGCATCGTCTCGAGCACCTGCTCGGCGTAATCGAGGATGCCCTCCTGCAGGTAGCGCGTGTGCGTGTTGAGGGTGGCGGCCTGCTCCGCGATCGCGGCGACGACTCGGGGGTGCGCGTGGCCGACCGACGGCACGTTGTTGTACGCGTCGAGGTACTCGGTGCCGGCGGCATCCCAGACCTTGGTGCCCAGGCCGCGCACGAGCTGCAGCGGTTCGTCGTAGAACAGGCGGTAGGCGCTGCCGAGAACGCGCTCGCGCCGCGCGACGAGGGCTCTCGTCGCTGGGTCGAGCTCGCCCGCTCGTGACGGGTCGAAGTACGTTGCCGGTCCCGCCATCAGCTCATCCTCTCGAGGTGGTCTCTGAGACCCGCTTCATTGGCGCTCTGGTCATGGCGACCGAGTAGGCGGTTGAGCAGGATCCGCTGGGCGAAGCGCGCGGCAACGAGCACCGGCAGGGCGCTTCTCTCCTCGTCGGTGAGCGGCACCACGGTGGCGAAACCCTCGATCAGCTCGTCGTCGTACCCGAAGTAGCTGAGGGCGACCGCAAGGTCAACGACCCGGGCGGTGTGCACGACGTCGCCGAAGTCGAGGATTCCGGTGATGCGCTGGCCGTCGGTCAGCACGTTGCCGGGGTGGAAGTCGTTGTGGATGACCTGGCGGGGCAGGCTTGTCAGATCGAGCGCGTCCCACAGTGCGAAGACCTCGGCGACCTCGTCATTCGGGAAGCGCTCGTGCAGGTCGCGGATGAGGTCGAGGCGGGCGACATCCCAAACGAAATCACGATGGGCCGCCGGGTGGTCGAACGTGCTGAGGGCATCGCTGAGCCGGCCGAGTGTGAGCCCGACGAGCCGCGGCTCAATGGGCTGGTCAGGCTCGCCCGGCAGCCAGGTGAGCAGTCGTGCCACACGGCCGTCGACGATGGGCTCGATCTCGCCCTCCGCGGTGAGCAGCAGGCGCTGCAGCGGCAGCCCGCTCTCGTCGGCCGCGAAGCTCAGTGCCGCCGTCTGCAGGTTGACATAGAGCGGGTCGTCAGCGGGATGCGCGACCTTAAGCAGGTAATCCGCGCCGCCGGTCTCGACCCGAAAGCTGTCGTCGCGCTCGGTGTCGAGCCGGGTGAGTTTTTCTGCCAGGAGCCCCCACTGGCTCTCAAGAATGACGCGCGCAGCACCCTCGTCGAGCGGCTCGAACGGCGCGTCAAACTCCATGCCGCCAGCGTAGCCGCGCCGCCTTGAGTCGGGTCATACGGTCACCTTCTGGCTCGCCAAACGGTTATATGACCCGACTCAACGACGCCGCGCTGGCAGGATGACCCCATGAAGCGCTTTGCCATCGCCCTTGTCGCCGTGCTGGCTCTGGCCGGCTGCACCGAGATCGGTTCGCTCAGCGACAAGGCGCAGATCGATCTGGCGCTGAACAACCTCACAAACGAGTTGGATGAGCTGGCTGGCATCACCACGGAGTACACGGCCGAGCTGCAGGCCGACTACAGCTACCAGGTGGGAGTCAGCGCGACCAGCCCCGCGCTCTCAGAACAGCAGCTCGTCGCTGCGGCGATTCTCGCGCGCGACGAGCTCGGCGCCGGAGTCTTCGAGCGCCACCTCGTGCGCTTCGAGCTGTACGAGGATGACGGCTCAGTGCTCTCGATCGGCGCCTTCGACCTCGAGAATTCAGACATCCAGGGCGATATCGCCTACGCCACCGCCTTCGGCGAGGCCTACGGGGCGCCGGCGAGCGTGTTCTTCGGCGAGGGCAACACGGCCGACAGCTATGGGCGCGTGGTCAGCACCTCGGTCGCGGTCGCGGCGCCCGACTGGGATGCGATCCGCGCCCTGCCCGACGAGACGCGCGCCGACCGCAGCTGGCAGGTGCCCGGGTTCTCGTTCAGCGGCGAGGTGCCCGACGCGCGGCTGACCGACATCGTCGATGGCCTTGCCGCGATCGTGCAGACCGCCGACGGGCTGACCTTCGACATGTACGGATCAGACGTGACCCTGTGGGATCCCGCCTACAGCGACCTCGCCAACCCCGAGTCATCAGGCTCATGGACTACCGCGGTGCAGGTTGCCGCCTACCTCGCGACGTCGCAGCTTCCACTGCCGCACCTGCTCTACTACGGCGACGGCGATGCGGGTGGCTCGGGTATCGCCGTTGCATTCCACGGGGAGTGCCCCGTCGATGGCCTAGCGTCGACTCCGGAGGACGCGGCGCTCGCGACCGCACTGGCCTCGGCCCTCGGCGACGACCTCTGGGCGCCCGGCTACTGCCCGCTGCCCGCCTAAGGCGTCGGCACGGGGCTTGGCTCGACCGGTTCCTCTGTCGGCGGGTCCGTGGGCAGCGGCTCTGGCTCGACCGGCTCCGGCAACGGGATCACCGGCGGCGCCTCGGTCGGCTCCTCAACCGGCGGCGGTGCCTCCTCGGTTGGTGCCTCAACGGTCGGCGTGATTGACGGTGCGGGCGCGGGCTCGCCCGCCAGCAACCGGGGAAGAACCGCAACCGCGAGGATGAGCAGCACCACCAGCACGATCCCAATCACGAGGGGCGCCAGCCAGCTGCGATCGCGGGGCACCGCCGCGGCGGGGGATGCGATGGGCGCCGTCTCGATCAGCTCGGGGGCCAGCGGCTCGGTCGGGGCCGCATCCAACGGGACCGGCAGCGGCTTGGTTGGCACGTCGTTCGGGTCGGTCATGCAGGCAACTCTAGGTCGGTAACGCCCACGGCGAACACCGGCATTATTCGCAGCCCCCGTCGTTACAGTTCTTATATCGGCGCCCCACCTGCAGCGCCTAAGGAGTGAAGATGTTCGAGAGATTTACCGACCGCGCCCGTCGCGTCGTAGTGCTGGCCCAAGAAGAGGCCAAGATGCTCAACCACAACTACATCGGTACTGAGCACATTCTGCTCGGCCTCATCCACGAGGGCGAGGGCGTCGCAGCCAAGGCGCTCGAGTCGCTGAACATCTCGCTCGACGCCGTGCGCGAGCAGGTGCAAGACATCATCGGCCAGGGCCAGCAGCAGCCGACCGGGCACATCCCGTTCACGCCGCGCGCCAAGAAGGTGCTCGAGCTGTCGCTGCGCGAGGCTCTGCAGCTCGGCCACAACTACATCGGCACGGAGCACATTCTGCTCGGCCTCATCCGCGAGGGTGAGGGTGTGGCGGCGCAGGTGCTCGTCAAGCTCGGCGCCGACCTCAACCGCGTTCGCCAGCAGGTCATCCAGCTGCTTTCTGGCTACCAGGGCAAGGAGGCTGTCGCCGTCGGCGGCAACGACGCCACACCCGACAAGGGCTCGCAGGTGCTCGACCAGTTCGGCCGCAACCTCACGCAGGCTGCGCGCGACGGCAAGCTCGACCCGGTTATCGGCCGCGAGAAGGAGATGGAGCGGGTCATGCAGATCCTCTCCCGTCGCTCGAAGAACAACCCTGTTCTCATCGGTGAGCCCGGCGTCGGCAAGACCGCCGTCGTCGAGGGCCTCGCCCAGGCCATCGTCAAGGGCGATGTGCCTGAGACCCTCAAAGACAAGCAGCTCTACTCGCTCGACCTCGGCTCGCTCATCGCCGGCAGCCGCTACCGCGGTGACTTCGAGGAGCGCCTCAAGAAGGTGACGAAGGAGATCCGCACCCGCGGTGACATCATCGTCTTCATCGACGAGATCCACACCCTTGTTGGTGCTGGTGCCGCAGAGGGCGCGATCGACGCCGCATCCATTCTCAAGCCGCTGCTCGCCCGCGGTGAGCTGCAGACGGTCGGTGCGACCACCCTCGACGAGTACCGCAAGTACTTCGAGAAGGATGCCGCCCTCGAGCGCCGCTTCCAGCCCGTGCAGGTGCACGAGCCCACCATTCCCCACACGATCAACATCCTCAAGGGGCTGCGCGACAAGTACGAGGCCTTCCACAAGGTGTCGATCACGGATGGCGCCCTCGTCTCGGCCGCGAACCTCGCTGACCGCTACGTGAGCGACCGCTACCTGCCCGACAAGGCGATCGACCTGATCGACGAGGCCGGCGCACGCCTGCGCCTGTCGATCCTGTCTGCCCCGCCGGAGCTGCGCGAATTCGACGACCGCATCGCCGAAGTTCGTGGCAACAAGGAAGGCGCGATCGAGAACCAGGACTTCGAGAAGGCCGCGTCGCTGCGCGACGAGGAGAAGAAGCTGCTCGGTGAGCGCCTCCGTCTCGAGAAGCAGTGGAAGGCCGGCGACGTCGGCGCGAGTGGAACCGTCGATGAGGGTCTCATCGCCGAGGTTCTCGCTCAGGCCACCGGCATCCCCGTCTTCAAGCTGACCGAGGAGGAGTCGAGCCGACTCATCTTCATGGAGAAGGCGCTGCACATGCGCGTCATCGGCCAGGAGGAGGCCATCGCGGTTCTCTCCAAGACGATTCGCCGCACCCGCGCCGGACTCAAGGACCCGAAGCGCCCCTCTGGTTCGTTCATCTTCGCCGGCCCCACGGGTGTCGGTAAGACTGAGCTCGCCAAGGCGCTCGCCGAGTTCCTGTTCGACGACGAGAACGCGCTGATCAGCCTCGACATGTCGGAGTACGGCGAGAAGCACACGGTCTCGCGACTTTTCGGTGCCCCTCCCGGATTCGTCGGCTTCGAAGAGGGCGGCCAGCTCACCGAGAAGGTGCGCCGCAAGCCGTTCAGCGTCGTGCTCTTCGACGAGATCGAGAAGGCACACCCCGACATCTTCAACTCCCTCCTGCAGATTCTGGAAGAGGGACGACTGACGGATGGCCAGGGTCGCGTCGTCGACTTCAAGAACACCGTGATCATCATGACGACCAACCTCGGCACGAAGGACATCACGGGCACCCCGATCGGCTTCAGCTCGTCGAACGACACCGCCACCGGCTACGACCGCATGCGCGGCAAGGTCGTCGAGGAGCTCAAGAAGCACTTCAAGCCCGAGTTCCTCAACCGCGTCGACGAGACCATCGTCTTCCCGCAGCTGACCCAGCCGGAGCTGCTGCAGATCGTCGACCTGTTCATCAAGCGTCTCAGTGAGCGCCTGATGGACCGCGACCTGACGATCGAGCTGACCGTGCCGGCCAAGGAGCGCCTGATCCAGGTTGGCTTCGACGCCTCGCTCGGTGCCCGACCGCTGCGCCGCGCGGTGCAGCACGAGATCGAGGACCAGCTGTCGGAGAAGATCCTGCACGGCGAGCTCAACGCGGGCGACCACGTGCACGTTGACTTCGCTGAGGGAGCCTTCGTGTTCACCACGGGCCGCCAGGCCGGCCTGCCGCCGGTCGAGGAGGTCGCGCTGGTCGAGTAGCGCGCAGCGCGTATCGAGACCACAGGGCGTCGGGAGCAATCCCGGCGCCCTCCGTCGTTCCCGCCCGCACTCCCCCTTCCGAAATGACGGAGTTGTTGGATGCGGTGGCCCACAAATGCGGAAAGGGCGCACTTCATCCCTGCCGTTTCTCCGTCATTTCGGAAGGGGGCGGGAATCTAGAATCGTGACGTGATCTTCTCCGTTCGAGCCGCGCGCACCAGCGACGTTCCGCACATCCAGTCGCTCGTTGAGCCGCTTGTGCAGAAGCGCATCCTGCTCGGCAAAGACCTCGTCGTGCTGTTCGAAGCCGTGCAGGAGTTTCGCGTCGCCGTCGACGAGAACGATATTCCGATTGGATGCGGCGCCCTGCACGTCATGTGGACCGACCTCGGCGAGGTGCGCACCCTCGCCGTCGCGCCCGAGTACCTGCACAAGGGAGCGGGCCACGCCCTGCTTGAGCGCATCGAGGTGGACGCGAAGGAGCTCGGCCTCAGCCGCCTGTTTTGCCTCACCTTCGAGACCGAGTTCTTCGGCCGCCACGGTTTCGAGGCGATCAGCGACGAGATCGTCGCGCCCGATGTCTACGCGCAGCTGACCCTCTCTCCCGATGACGGCATCGCCGAGTTTCTCGATCTGGCGCGAGTAAAGCAGAACACTCTCGGCAACACGCGAATGCTGAAGAGGCTGTAGACCGAACGCGGGCTTACCCTGAGGGCATGTCGACGATCCGCAATCCTGTCGGCCCGCAGCCGCCGGCCGTGTACTGGAAGCGGCGCGCGATCGTGCTGATCGGCCTCGTGGCGGTCATTGTTGTCATCCTGCTGATTGTCTTCAGGCCACAGGGCGAAGCCCCGAAGCCGACGAACACCGCGTCGAACCCTCCGGCGTCGAGCAGCGCCACGGATGATGAGACCCCGGCCGCATGCTCGCCGGAGCAGGTGAGTCTCGCCGCGGTTACTGACAAGGACTCGTACGACGCTGGCCAGACCCCCATGATCTCGATGACGATCACCAACATCGGGCCAGCTGCGTGCACCATCAACGCGGGCACGGCTGCCCAGGAGTACATCATCGCCAGCGGCAGTGAGCAGTACTGGTCGTCGCGCGACTGCCAGGCCGACCCCTCCGACGCAGAGGTCACCCTCGAGCCCGGTGTTGCAAAGTCGACCAACCCCTTCGCGTGGGATCGCACCCGCTCGTCGACGACCACCTGTGAGGGTGAGCGCCCCGCGGTCTCGGCTGGCGGAGCGAGTTACCACCTGACCGTCAAGCTCGGCGATCTCGCGTCGGCAGAGACGAAGCAGTTCCTGCTCTTCTAGCCGTTAGAATTAGTTGATGTCTGTCAACGATTCTTCCGACGATGGATCGCTGACCCCCCGCCAGCGACGCTCCCTTCGGCCGCGCAGCGACCGCTCCATGGTCGCGGTGCTCGCTGGCACCGGACTCATCGCTGCGTTCATGCAGACGCTGGTGACCCCGGTCTACCCCGAGCTGCCCCGCCTGCTCGAGACGACGGCCGCGGATGCGAGCTGGGTGCTCACATCCACTCTGTTAGCGGCAGCCATCTCGACCCCGATCAGTGGACGCCTCGGCGACATGTACGGCAAGCGCCGCGTCATGATCGGGCTCCTGGTGATCCTTAGCGTCGGGTCGCTGATCGCCGCCTTCTCGACCACCCTCGTGCCGATGCTCGTTGCGCGATCGCTGCAGGGCATCGGGCTCGGCGTCATCGCCCTCGGCATCAGCATTCTGCGCGACGTCATTCACCCGAAGAACCTCGGTGGCGCGGTCGCCCTGGTCAGCGCGACCCTCGGCATCGGCGGCGCGCTCGGCCTGCCGGTCGCGGCAGTCATCGCGCAGACCGTGGACTGGCACTACCTCTTCTGGCTGGCGCTGGCACTGAGCCTTGGTGCCATCTTCTTCGTGGCGACGGTGATCCCGGTGAGCACGCTGCGCACGGGGGGCCGCTTCGACCTGCCGGGCGCGGTCGGTCTTGCCGTTGGCCTGGTCGCGATCCTGCTCGCCGTGGCCAAGGGCACGGAGTGGGGATGGGTGAGCCTGCCGACCCTCAGCCTGCTCATCTGCGGCGTGGTTGTGCTGCTGCTCTGGGGCGTTTTTGAGCTGCGCACGCAGAATCCGCTCATCGACCTGCGGGTCGCGGCTCGGCGCCCTGTGTTGCTCACGAACCTTGCCTCGATTGCTGTAGGTTTCGCGTTCTTCATCTCGTCGGCCTCGTTGCCGATCTTGCTCGAGGCGCCGGCCACCACCGGCGTGGGGTTCGGGCTTCCGCTGCTCGTCGCGAGCCTGTGTCTCATGCCGCTCGGCCTCGTCATGTTCTTCACCTCGCCAATCGCCGCCCGCCTCTCTGCGGCTCGCGGACCGCGCACGAGCTTCATTCTCGGACAGGTGATCATCGCGATCACCTTCGGTGCCGCGGTCTTTCTGACGGATGCCGTCTGGCACGTGATCCTCATCTCCACTTTCGTGGGCTTCGGGGTCGGCTTCGCCTACGCGGCCATGCCAACGCTCATCATGCGCGCGGTGCCGCCGAGCGAGACAGCCGCGGCGAACGGACTCAACTCGGTCATGCGTACCCTCGGCTCGACGATCTCGGCGACGCTGGTCGGCATCATCCTGTCCACGCACGCGACGGTGGCCGACGGCATCTCGATTCCCACGCGAGAGGGCTTTCAGATCACCTTCGCGATGGGGGCTGGGGTGGTGCTGGTGGCGGTCGTGATCGCGCTGTTCATTCCGCGATCCAGCCCGCGGTATGACGACACGGCGTCGATTCCGATCGAGGGTGCGAAAGAATAGGGCGCATGCCACACGAGGTGCTCGCCCTGCTCAACCAGCCGTCGGCGGATGCCGCTCCCCACATCGATGGAGCCCCCGCCTTCGCCTTCACCGACCCGGCAACCCCGCAGGTGAGCGTGCTCGACCTCGGCGTCAGCCGCGGCGACGGTATCTTCGAGACCATCAGCATCGGGCACGGCAAGCCGCAGGCCTTCGACCACCATCTGCAGCGCTTTGCGCGATCAGCCGCGACTCTCGACCTTCCGGCGCCTGACCTCGATGCCTGGCGAGTCGCGATCCTCGCGGCGATCGATGCGCTCGAGCCGGGGGAGGAGGCCTGGGTCAAGACGGTCATGACCCGCGGGGTCGAGGGCGACGGGCGTCCAACCGGGTGGGTCTATGCATCGCAGTCGGCCGACTTCTCGCGCGTGCGCGTCGAGGGGGTCAGCGTGGTGCTGCTCGACCGCGGCTACCGGCACGACGTCGAGCAGACGTCACCGTGGCTGCTGCAGGGGGCGAAGACCCTCAGCTATGCCGTCAACCGTTCGGTCTTTCGGGAGGCCCACCGACGCGGGGCTGATGACGTCATCTTCGTTTCCAGCGACGGCTACATTCTCGAGGGTCCGACCTCGACCGTGGTCTACCGCCGCGGAGATGCACTGTACAGCCCCGGAACCGGACTCGGAATCCTCGATGGCACGACGCAGGCGAATGTCTTTCGGTTTGCAGAAGGCCGAGGGCTCACCACCGGATTCGAGCTCATCACCCCCGTGCAGCTCGCCGAGGCCGACGCGATCTGGCTGGTATCGAGCGTGCGGCTCGCCGTGTCTGTGACCGCGCTCGACGGAGCCGCGCGTGTCGTCGACGCGGAGTTCACCGCTGACCTCAACGCCTGGCTGAAGACCCTCGAGTACTGACCAACTGTGCGCCCCCGTTTTGGGGGGTCGTGTACCCCATGCATGGGTATACCTTTGGCCTAAGAACTCCGCACAAATGCAGTGAATCCGGGGGATTCAATGGCTCAATCGCAGGCAATTCGCACACTTCGGGGTACAAAGGCGTCCCCCAAAATATCGACAGCAGTTGTACCCCAAATTTCTCTGGCCGGCCCGGTGCTCGCGATACTTCCCGCGGTATACGGCATCAGCCTGGCCCCCCTGTTCACCGGCCTCGACTGGAATCCCATCGAGTACGCCATCGTCGGAATGGCCTTCTACCTTGCGAGTGTCGCCCTCGCGGCTGTCGACGAGCACGGCCTGCGCAGCCTCGGCATCAGCAAAGCGGCCACTGCTTACTGGGCGCTGCTCGGCCCGGTGCCCTACCTCGTAGCTCGCACTCGCGTGCTCGTGGATGCAGACCGCGCCGGGATTGCCGTGCTGTGGGTCGCGATTAGCTCGACGCTGGCGGTGACTGCGGCTCTCGCAGTGCTCGCCCTGGCCTGAGCGCCTCAACCACCGCGAAGCTGGCCGCGAGGCCGAGCATCGCCAGCACGCCCTTCGCGAAGTAGATGTGCGAGCTGGCGAAGAGATAGGCGCTGACCAGCGAGACCGCCCCTGCCGCGAGAAACACCCAGCCGCGGGTTCCACCGCGCCACGCCGACGCGAACACGAGAATGACTGCCACGAAGAACGCGAGGCTGCCGATATAGCCGAGCGGGCGGCCGGCGGCGAAGAGACTCGTTACGAGCTCCGACTTGGTGTCGGCACCGGCCTGGGTGACGGTGCCGGCCGCAATGCCGCTGATGGCATCGAGGGCCGTGTAAAAGATGACGTAGGTCGCGGCGGCTACCCGGCCACCCCATCCAACCGCAGTTTTATCGTCACGCAGCAGAACCCAGACGACGACGGCAAGCAGCGGAAAGAGCGGCAGCAGCACGAGGTGCATAGTGGTCCACCACGGGGCGCTCTCGGCCGTCAATAGCGTGGGATGCGTCAACCCGATCGCCGCAAGAACCACCGGCGGCATCGCCACTGCCGCAACCATCAGCCACCGTCTGCGCATCTGACAAGCATCTCACCCGACACGCAGGTGGCTCGCAGACAAGGGGGCCAAGATTTACGCTTACCCCCCAAATGGGGCTAACGGAGGTGCATCATGGGCGGACGGCACGCAGACGACATCGTCAACGGCGAGCTGCCGGTAGACCCGGAGCTCACCCCCGATCTGACAGACGAAGAGGAGTAATCATGGGCAAGGCATTCCTGATCGTCGGCTTCGTCGCCGGCGCGATCGTCGCAGCGACCGTTGGTCGCAAGAAAATTTCTGAGCTGCTCAACCGACCCGAGGTGCACGACACCTGGGTGAAGGCGAATCGCTTCGTCGCTGAGAAGGCACCGACCCTGCACGGCATGGGCGAGGCCGTCGTCGACGCACTGCCTACCCGCAGAACCACCTAAAAGTCGGGAATGTCGATCTTCTCGACGACCGAGCTGGCGAATGCCAGCCGCAGTGCCTCCCGAAGGTGCAGCGCGTCGGCGTCGATGACCGTTAAAAAGCCGAGGCGCTTGGCCTCGGTGACCCGCTGCTTTGCGCTCGCCGCCGGGCGGATCTCGCCGGCAAGCGAGATTTCGCCGACGGCAGCCTGAGTGACGGGAAAAGCCTTGTCGCGAAAGGCGCTCGCTATCGCGAGGGCGATCGCGAGATCCGCCCCCGGTTCAACCAGGCGGATGCCGCCCACCGTCGACACGTACACGTCATAACTCGACAACCCGAGCCCCGCTCGCCGCTCCAGCACCGCGAGCAGCATGGCCACCCGCGATCCGTCCACGCCGTTGACGACCCGTCTCGGCATCGGAGCCTGCGTCTTGACCACGAGCGCCTGCACCTCGACCGGCAGCGCACGGCGCCCCTCGATCGCGATGGTGACGGCGGTGCCGCTCGCCGGCTGACGTGCACGGCTGAGGAACAGCCCGCTGGGGTCGCTGACCTCGGCGATGCCGTCGCCGGTCATCTCGAAGCAGCCGACTTCGTCCGTTGGCCCGAAGCGGTTCTTGTGCGAGCGAATGAAGCGCAGCGCGGTCTGGCGGTCGCCCTCGAAGTGCAGCACGACATCCACCAGGTGTTCGAGCAGGCGGGGGCCGGCGATGGTGCCGTCCTTGGTGACGTGGCCGACGAGCAGTACGGGCAGGTTGCGGTCTTTCGAGACACGGATGAGCGTGGAGGCGACCTCGCGCACCTGCGACGGCCCGCCGGCGATGCCATCGCTCATCGACGACGACACCGTCTGCACGGAGTCGACGATGACCAGCTGCGGCTCGACCGCGTCGATCTGCCCGAGGATCGTCGCGAGGTCGGTCTCGGCCGCGAGGTAGAGGCTCGGCTGCAGGGCACCGGTGCGCTCGGCGCGCAGGCGCACCTGGCTCACGGACTCCTCCGCACTGACGTAGAGCACTTTCTGCCCCGTCGCCGCAGCACGGGATGCGACCTCGAGCAGCAGGGTCGACTTGCCAACTCCGGGCTCGCCGCTGAGCAGGATCGCGGCACCTGGGACGATGCCGCCGCCGAGCACCCGGTCGAACTCCGCGATGCCGCTGGGCCAGTGGGCGCTCGCCTCCGCGCCGATCTCGGTGATCGGCTGGGCGGCGCGGCCGACGCCGATGCGGGCGGGGCTCAGCTTCTTTACGGCGCCGTCGGTGACATCCACGAGGGTGTTCCACTGCTGGCACTCGCCGCACTGGCCGACCCACTTGCTGGTGGACCAGCCGCACTCGGTGCAGCGGAAGGTGGATGCGACGCGGGCCATGCGTCGAGTGTAGGTTCAGCGACCGACCTTCACGTGAGTCGGGTCAAAAGTCCCCTATGCGAGTGCGGAATGCGTAATTTGACCCGACTCAACGAGAACGTCAGAGGTTGCGCAGCCGCGCATCCACCGCGTCGAAGAACGCGCTCGCCCATACCTTGTAGCCGCGGTCGTTCGGGTGAAAGAGGTCGCCGGCGAACTGGGTGGTGACGCCCCAGAGCCCCTGCTTGCGCATGGCCTCGTGCAGCGGCGCCACCACCAGGCCGTGCCGGGCGGCGGCTTCGCGCAGAAGCTGGTTAGCGATCCGCACCTTCTTCTCCGCGGGCAGAAAGTAGAAGGTAGGAAGGTCGGCGACGATCGCGTGCTTGGGCAGTGCAGCGAAGAGCTCGTCGATCTGCGCGGCGAAGCGCGACGGCTCGAAGCTGGGCATGTCGTTGGCGCCGATCGACACCGTGACGATGTCGGGCTGCCGGTCGAGCTTGGCGAGCGCCGGCAGCTCTTTCGCGACGGCGATGCCAACGGTCGCCCCCGAGATGCCCAGGTTGACCACCCGCACCTGCAGGGCAGAAACCGAGCGGATGCGCGCCGCCACAAACCCCACATAGCTGCGCCCGGGGCGGCTGGCCCCGATGCCCTGCGCGGCACTATCGCCGATGGCGACATAGAGCAGCTCGCCGTTCTTGGCGCGCTGGGCTTTCCACCAGTCCGAGTTGATCGGAATCGCATTGGTCAGCCGCTCAAACCAGTAGACCCGGCGACGGGTGAGCCAGCGCACCCATAGGTAGACGGTGACCGCCACGACGGCGACAACTGCCGCGGCGATCACCCATCCCATGCGTTAAGGCTAGCCGTCGGTGGCGGGGCGGCCGCCGCCGAAGCCGCCGGTCGAATCTGCCCGCTTCGACGGCATCCCGCGAATGTATTAGGCTCTCTCCCGGAACCGTGTCCGAGCGGCCGAAGGTGCAACTCTCGAAAAGTTGTGTGGGTGAGAGCCCACCGTGGGTTCAAATCCCACCGGTTCCGCCATTTTTGCGAAAAGCCCCGATCTCAGTGATTGGGGCTTTCGTCATACGCGGCGGCGATTGCTGCGGCTATCGGTCACCCGTGATTGGGGAACACGCCTGCAAAACCGAGAACGACGAAGAGCACTCCTCCGGCAACAAGCAACAAGCCAATCACGCGCACAAAACGAGGTGTGACCATATCGGCGGCCTTTTTTCCGTAGATGCTCTGTACCTGCTTCATGAACCGGGCCGCCCAGTTGTTGAAGACTGCGCAGACCGATCCCCAGACGATTAGAACAACTCCGGCTAGTGGGAAGAAGATTGCGGGATTCACGGGGCGAGCATATCGGGGCGCGAGCCGCCGAGAACCGGAGCGGGGGCAGCGTTGTTCTAGCCCGAGAGCTGCGCGAGCAACTCGTCGCCACCACCGGTGTACTCAACGACGCGCCCCTTCACGACACGGTAGAACCCGAACTCGGCCACGTTGACGTGCTTCTTAGACGCGACGTGCGTGCCACTTCCCCGCAGGTGCGCCGCGATGCGGTCCTCTTCGACAACGAGTTGGATGCGCTTCCACCGCCAGTCGGGGAAGGCCGCGAACAGGGCGGCGAGATCCGTCATCCACGCCTCCACCCCGCCGGGTAGGTGGGCACGCTTCACCGCCGGATCGATCAGCTCGCGCAGGGCGTCAAGGTCGTGCCGGTTGCAGGCTTCGAGGTAGTCGGCGAACCACTCGCGCATCTGCCAAGGCTCCATGCCTCAATTCTGGCGCTAGCGGGCGACCGCGTCTTCCGCGCCGTCGAGCAGGGCGAGGTCGGCGGTGCGCGGCGAGCTCTCCCAGTCGCCCGCGCCGAGGCAGGCGAAGGCGCCGCAACGGGTGGCGAGGTCGAGGCGCTCGGCGGCGGGGCGCCCGGCGAGCAGGGCGTGCAGGTAGCCGGCCACGAAGGCATCCCCGGCACCGACCGTGTCGACGGCGCGAACGCGGATGGCGGGCACCGTGTGCAGTTTGCCGTCGATGAGCGCGACGCTGCCGCGGTCGCCGAGCTTGATGACCACTTGGTGGGCGCCGAGCTTGGCGATGCGCCGCGCGAGCTCGGCGGGCTCCGCCTCGCCGACGAGCAGAGCAGCCTCGCGGTCGCCGGCGAAGACGACGGCCGCGCGTTCAGCGAGGCGGATGTAGGCAGCCTTCGGGTCGCGACCCTGCCAGACTCCGTCGCGGTGGTTGACGTCGAAGGAGACCGGCACGGTGCCTTTGGCGGCGGCGAGGGCGGCATCCACCGCTTCGGACGCCGTGGTCGAGAGGCCGGGGGTGATGCCGGTGACGTGCAGTATGCCGGCGGCCTGGATGACGGCCGGGTAGACATCCGCGACATTGAGGCGGCTGCCCGCGTTGCCGGCGCGGTAGTAGGTGACGCGGGTGCGGTCGGGCACCGGGGTCTCTTTGATGAGCAGGCCGGTGGGGGCGGACTCGTCGATCGCCGCGAGCGTGTGCACGCCCTCGGCGCGGATCTCGCGCAGCACCCGCCGGCCGAGGCCGTCGTTGCCGACGCGACCGATCCAGGTGGCCTCGCCGCCGAGGCGGGCGAAGCCGATGGCGACGTTGCTCTCTGCGCCGCCGATGCCGATGCGTGCGTCATGCGCCTGCTCGAGGCCGGTCGCCGTGCGCACTATTCCCATCGTCTCGCCGAGGGTCACCAAGCCGGTCATCGGGGCACCAGTTCCATTGCCTCGCGGCTCAGTCGCTCGACGGCGGCGAAGTCGCGGTCGACGAGAAGGGCGCGCGGGGCCATCCAGCTGCCACTCACGGCGGCAACCGACGGGTGCGCGAGGTACTCGGCAACGTTCGCCGCCGACACCCCACCGCTGGGCACGAACATTAGCTCGTGAAAGGGCGCCGCGAGTGCCGCGATGGTCGCGAGGCCACCAAGGCGGTCAGCCGGAAAAAACTTGACCGTCTTCAACCCGGCGCGCACCGCCCACTGCACCTCGGTCGCGGTGGCGACCCCGGGCAGCACGGCGAGTCCGCGCACGCGGCAGCGGTTGACGACCTCGCGGTCGAAGCCGGGGGAGACCACGAAGGTCGCACCGGCATCCGCCACCTTGTCGACATCAGCGGGATGGATGACCGTGCCCGCCCCAACCGCCACAGAGCCATCGCGGGCGGCAAGTTCAATCGCTCGAAGGGCGTCGGGCGTGCGCAGCGCAATCTCGGCCGCGAGTATGCCGCCGGCGGCCAGCGCGTGCACCGTGTCGACCGCGCTCGCGGCGTCATCGAGCACGATCAGCGGAATGATCGGCGAGGCCGGCAGGGATGCCATGGCCTAGTTTCGCACGTAGAGCGAGTGGATTCCCGCGTCGACATTGAGCACGACACCGTTGGTCGACTGGGCGGCGGGGTTCGCCAGGTAGAGGATCGCGTCGGCGACCTCCTCCGGCCGAACGAGGCGGCCGTGCGGCTGCCGCGCCTCGAGGGCCTCGCGGGCCGCGTCTACCTGCTCGGCGTCGTTGAGCAGCCGCTGAATCCACGGGGTCTCGGTCGTGCCGGGGCTGACCGCATTGAAGCGCACGCCGTCGGCGAGATGGTCGACGGCCGCCGCGCGGGTGAGCGAGACGATCGCGCCCTTCGAGGCGGTGTACAGCGCCCGGTTGGGAAAGCCCGTGTGAGCGACCGCGGAGGCGACGTTGACCACGCTCGCGTGCCCAGCGGCGATGAGGTGCGGCAGTGCCGCGCGAATGACGCGCACCGTGCCCATGAGGTTGATGTCGAAGACGCGCTGCCACTCATCCTCGTCGTTGTCGAGGATCGTGCCCGCGGCACCGATGCCCGCCGAGTTCACGAGAATATCGAGGCGGCCCCACTGCGCGACGGTCGTCGCGACGGCGGCGTTCACCGCGGCGGTGTCGCGCACGTCGACGGCGACGCTGATGCAGTCCGCGGAGTCGGTCGTCGCCGCATCCCGATCGAAGATCGCGACTCTCGCGCCGCGCTCGAGCAGGCGCCGCACGGTCGCGCCGCCGATGCCGGATGCGCCGCCGGTGACGATGGCCACCGTGCCGTCGAAGTCGCCACTCATGATGCTGCCTTCTGCGAGGTGCTTGCCACGAAGCGCTGACGCTGCACGCCGAGCTGCTCGATGCCGACCTCGACGATGTCGTCGTTGGTGAGGTACGGGAAGCGGCCAGAGACCGCCACGCCCTCGGGGGTTCCGGTAAGAATCACGTCTCCGGGCTCGAGCACGGTGTGTGCGCTGAGGTCGGCGACGATCTGGCCGACGTCGAAGATCATGTCGCTGGTGCGGCTGTCTTGGCGGGGCTCGCCGTTGACGGTGCTGTAGATGCGCAGGTCGCCAGCGTCGACGCTGTCGGCCGTGACCAGCCACGGGCCGAGCGGGCAGAAGGCCGGAAATCCCTTGCCCTTCGACCACTGGCCGCCGGAGCGCTTGAGCTGCCAGGTGCGCTCCGACACGTCGTTCGCGACCGTGTAGCCGGCGATGGCGGCGCGGCCGGCCGCGGCGTCGGGCAGCTGCCAGGCGTGCGCGCCGATGACGACGGCGAGTTCAGCCTCCCAGTCCACGGCATCCGAGACAGGAGGAAGCGGCACCTCGTCGAAGGGGCCGACGACGGTGTTCGACGGCTTGAGAAAGACGATGATCTCTTTCGGCGGCTCGCTGCCGCCCTCGCGGGCGTGCGCGGCGTAGTTGAGTCCGATGCAATAGACCGTGCCCGGTCGAGCAACCGGCGAGCCGATGCGATGCGCTGCGCCGTCGAGCTCTGGCAGGCTGCCGCGGGCCGCGGTCACGACCGCGACCGGGTCGCTGGCGAGAAAAGCGCCATTAATGTCAGGCGTCACCGACCTCAGGTCATAGAGGCGGTCGTCGATCTGGGCGACGGGAATCTCTGCTCCCGGGTCGCCAATTCTGCCGAAATGCATTCGGGCTCCTTGTTTCTTGTTGCGGCGCGCTACAGCGCGAGCCTGGTCATCGAGGTGGTCATGGTGAGCGACTGGCCGCCCGCGATCTCGGTGCCGTCACCGCCGCGGGGGTGTGCGGCCGAGCCACCCTCGCCGGGCAGCACGTTGGCGGGTTCGACCGCGACGGAGTACATGCGCTGAAACCACGGCCAGCCGGCGCCGGCGTTGGCCTCGATCCAGAACCAGGCGTGCGGCAGCACCTCCCTGTTCCATTCCAAGCGGATGCCGATACCCCGGCTCGGACTGCAGAAGGTCACCTCGGTCGCGGCGAAGTCGGTGAGCGCCGCGAAGAGGGACTCGCCCGACCCGCGCCCGGGCACGCGCACGCTGCCCGGCACCGGCCCGGCCGCGAGCACCTCGTCGGGGGCGCCGACGAGATCCGCTGCGGCGAGTGATCCGGGAAACTCGGCGTCGGTGACGATGGTCGCGTCGCCGACGACGATGTAGCTCTCGGCGTCGAGAAAGTGGGATCCGAAGGCCGGATGCTGCACCACGCGACTACGCACCGGCACCGGCGCGAGGTTGGTGATGACATCCGTGACGCTGAGGGTGTCGCCGACGACGGACACCGACCGGCGAAGGTGCAGCGGGGTGCTGAGAAGGTGGGTTTCGAGTTCGCAGCTCGCGGCATCCTGCGAGAGCACCGTCCACGCGGCAAGCGCGGCCTCGCCGTGGTAGCCGAGGCGGGCGCCGTTGTGCTGCCGCTCGGGCCCCGCGTTGGGCACGAGCAGCTGCCAACCGCCGGGGTAGCCCCGCAGCCACTGCGTCATCGAGTCGGTGGGGGCGCCGGCGAGTGCTGGGGCGTTCGCTGTCGGGGACTCGGCGAGCAGGCGCGTGCCCGTTGCGCGGTCCACCAGTTGCACAATGTCTGCGCCGCGCTCGGGCGTGATGGTCACCTCGAGGGCGTCAGATTTCAGCGCGATCATCTCAGCCCACAAAGGCCGCGGTCGGTAGGCCGGTGACCTCGAGCCCCGTCACCCGAAAAGTCGAACCGGCTTCGACGCCGTCGATCTGCCAACCGGCCGACGTGACCCACATCTCGTCGAGCTCTGGGCCGACAAAGTTGCACGAGGTGGTCTGCAGGGTGGGGATCGCCACGGTGCTGAGCAGCTCGCCATCGGGCGAGAAATCGTGCACAGCCGAGCCGGCGAACATCGCGATCCACAGGTGGCCGCGGCTGTCGACGGCGAGGCCGTCGGGCAGGCCCACGGCGAACTGGTCGGCGTCGATGAGCACGGTGGCGGGCGACGTGATGGCACCGGACTTGAGGTCGAAGCTGTAGGCCAGCACCTGCTTGGCCTGGGTCTCGACGAGGTAGAAGACTGATCCATCCGGGCTCCAGCCCAGTCCGTTCGGCTGGGTGAGGCCGTCGAGGGCGAGGGTGGGCTGCCAGCTCTCGTCGAGCCGCCACAGGCCACCGGCGCCCTCGGCGAAGCTACCCTCGCAGCTGCCCGCCCAGTAGCGGCCCGCCGGGTCGGTCTTCGCGTCGTTCATGCGAATGCCTTCCGGCAGGATGTCCGCCTTCTTCTCGACAGCACCCTCCGCGTCGAAGGCCACGAATCCACTCGCAACCGCCGCCACGAGTCCGCCGCCCACCCGCGGCGCCACGGCCCCGACCATCTCTGGGTACTTCGTGACCGTGGTCGCACCGCTCGCGAAGTCGGTGAGCAGAATCTCACCCTCGATGATGTCGACCCAGTGCACAGCGTTGAGCGCGGGATCCCAGATGGGGCCCTCTCCGCATTCGGTGCGCCGCGACACTGCGACGCTGACCTGCTCGGTCATGACGTGCTCCTTGTTATGAGATGAAGTACTCGGGAAAGCCCTCGCGCAGCTTGCCGCTGTCATTGATGACACGCGTCGAGTGCTTGTGGATGACGGCGAGACCGGCGGCCTCGTCACGATTGGCGATCGCGTCGACGATCAGGTGGTGCTCGTCGACAATCTCGCCGTTGGCCATGGCCCCCGGCAGATTCAGCCGGCGCAGGCGGTCGAGGTGCACCTTGGCGCCGCGAACGATCTCCCAGATCTGCGGAACGCCGGCGAGGGCGAAGACGAGGTGGTGCAGCTCTTCATCGGTCTCGAAGAACTCGTCACCGTCGCCGCGCTTGGCCGCGTCGGCGTTGCGGTTGGCGAGGTCACGCAGCTCGCTCGTGTCGAGGTCGTCGAACTGGATCGCCTGCTGGAATGCGCTCTTCTCCAGAGCCCTGCGAAGAAAGACAGCGTCGTTGACGGCGCGCATCGAGATCGGGGCGACCTGGCTGCCGACCTGCGGCTTGATGCTGACGAGGCCCTGATCAGCGAGACGCGTGAAGGCCTCGCGCACGGGTGCTCGACTGACCTGCAGCTGGGCGGCGACGCCCGGCTCAGAGAGGGGAGTGCCGGGGGGAAGGCGCAGGCTGCGAATGGCCTCGGTCAGCTCGTCGTAGACGAAATCCGAGATGCGCACGCGGGCTCCGGTGCCGTGCGAGTGCACTCCCGTGAGCACCTCAAGACCCTCGGCGGCGCGCGAACGGGCGCCGGTTCGGCTGCTTGTCTCTCCCGAAGGAGGCATCTGCTCAGTCATTTGGTCCCGTCATCGCGATCACTTGCATACAAGTATACAAGTGGCGTATGGTTGCCCGCAACGTCACGATCAAGGGAGATGGAATGACGAAAATCAAGATGTTCTCAGCAGTCGCCGCAGCAGCAGCAGTGGCAATCACGCTCGCCGGTTGTACCGGTGGCACAGGCGCAGACTCCGGTGATGGAGACGGCGCCGTCAAGGTCGGCCTGATCATGCTTCAGGGCGACACGTACTACCAGGGCATTCAGTCTGGCCTCGAAGCGGCCGTCGCTGCCGATGGAGGATCCGTCACGACGGGCCTCTCGAACAACGACCCCGCCACCGAGAACCAGGTCGCCCAGAACATGATTCAGGCGGGCGTTGACGCCATCCTGATGCAGCCGACCGCTGACGAGGCGTCGATCGCAACCATGCAGGCCATCAAGGATGCCGGCATTGTTCTGATCTGCTACGGCAACTGCGTCGGCCCGACCACCGACCCGGAGCTCGTCGACGGTGTCATCCAGTCGGACAACACCGCGCTCGGCACCGGAACCGGTGAGGCAGCAGCGGCCTACGTCTCAGAGAACTTCGGAGACAGCGTCGACATCGCGATCCTCAACTGCGACATCGCCTCGGCGTGCAAGCTGCGCAAGGCTGGCTTCCTCGAGGCACTCGAGGCAGCTGGAGTCACGGTGAACATCCTCACCGACCAGGAGGGCTACCTCGTTGACGTTGCGACGACGGTGACCACCGACATCCTGACGGCCAACCCCGACGTCGACCTCATCTGGGCATCGAACGAGGGTGGCACCGCAGGCGCCGCAATCGCCGTGACGCAGGCTGGTCTGACCATTCCGGTCTTCGGCACCGACATCTCGACCCAGCTGGGCGAGTTCGTCATCTCCGACGACAGCACTCTGCAGGCGACCACCGGTCAGGACCCGGTCGGCACGGCAGAGGGCGCATACGAGATGGCCAAGAAGGTGCTCGCGGGCGACGCAGTATCGCCGCACGATGTCGAGCTTCCGGGCATCGTGTACACCCGCACGGACGCGGCGACGGTCGAGGCCTGGCTCGCCGCCCAGTAATACCCTGATCTCGTAGAGGTCACAACGGCGGGGCTAGGGGATCAGCCTTAGCCCCGCCGTTCCACAGACACATCAACCCGACAAGGACGTAGGGAATGAGCGACGCAATTGTGCTCGCATGCACGGGAATGACGAAGCGCTTCGGCGCCGTCACCGCGCTGGAAGACGTCGATTTCACACTCAAGCGCGGCGAAGTTCGTGCCCTGCTGGGCAAGAACGGTGCTGGCAAGTCCACGCTGGTGAACCTCATCTCTGGCTCACTGCAGCCAGACAACGGAGAGATCGCACTGCTGGGCCAGCCGGTGAACTGGAACGGACCGCGCGACGCGCAGGCCGGCGGCATCGCCGTCGTGCACCAGGAGTTCAGCCTCGTGCCAGGACTCACCGTCGCAGAGAACATCACCATGGGCCGCTGGCCCAAGCGGCTGGGGTTCGTACGCGGCTCGAAGCTGCAGGCGAGCGCCGAGCGGGCTCTTGCACTGCTCGGGGTCGACATCCCGCTGTTTGCCGAGGTTGGCAAGCTCTCACTCGCTGAGCAGCAGATCGTCGAGATTGCCAAGGCACTCGTCGACGAGCCCAAGGTGCTGATTCTCGATGAGCCGACAAGTGCTCTCAACAACACCGAGGTCGTGGCGCTGCTCGCGCTGATCCGCCGCCTCGCCGAGACAGGCATGGCCATCATCTACGTGTCGCACCGCATGAAGGAGATCCCTCTCGTCGCCGACACCTTGACCGTGCTGCGCGATGGACACCACGTCGAGACCGCAGACGTCACGAGCCTCTCGTCAGAGCGGGTCGCCGAGCTCATCAGCGGTGACACGAATGCGCACCTTGACCTGGCTCACCGTGACCGCCGCGCCGACCCGGTCGTGCTGCAGATCGACGATCTCAGCGTGCCGCACCGTCTGCACGGCGTATCACTCTCACTGCACAAGGGCGAGGTGCTCGGCATCGCTGGCCTTCTCGGCTCCGGCCGTACCGAACTGCTCGAGTCGGTCTTCGGCATGCGCGATGACGCCGTCGGCACGGTAACGGTGTTTGGCAAGAAGATCACCCGCCGTCGCCCGCGCAAGATGCTCGACATGGGCCTCGCGCTCACGTCAGAGGATCGCAAGGGCGCCGGCATTGTGCCGATGCTCGGCGTCGGCGAGAACCTCATGCTGACGGCTCGTGGTCGCATCCTTCCGAAGTTCTGGCTGCGCACCCGCAAGGAAGCACAGGCGATGGCGACCTCGATCGCGTCGCTGTCGATCCGTGCGTCGTCGGCCGACCAAGAGATCGGAACCCTGTCGGGCGGCAACCAGCAGAAGGGTGTCATCGGGCGCGCGCTGGCTGCAGACATGAGAATCCTGCTGCTCGACGAGCCAACTCGCGGCGTTGACCTGCAGGCCAAGGCCCAGATCTACACCCTCATCAGAGACCTTGCCGACGGCGGCGTCTCATCCATCTTCGTCTCGTCGGAACTGGAGGAGATCGCTGAAGTCTGCGATCGCGTCCTTATCCTTCGTGACGGTCTTATCTGCGAAGAACTCATCGGCAGCGAGGCGACCGCCGAGCGGATCCTCGCCCTCGCCATGAAACAGGAGAACGAAAATGTCTGACAACTCAACCTCAACGGCTGCGCCCGAGCTCTCCGCCGGCGCCAAGGCCGCCGGCTGGTTCGCAAAGGTGCGCTCCTGGGACGGCCTCGGGCTGCTGGTCGTGTTCATCGCGCTCTATGTGACGCTGTCGATTCTCACGCCGGACTTCTTGACGGCGGCAAACCAGCTCAGCATCCTGCAGCGCGCAGCGTTCTTCGGCATCGTCGCGTTTGCGATGACGCTGGTCATCGTGTCGGGTGAGATCGACATCTCCGTCGGATCGATGGCAGCGCTGTCGTCGTCTCTCATCGGAGTCTTCGTTGCGCAGCAGGGCGTTCCGATGATTGTCGCGGTGCTGCTCGTGCTCGTCATCGCAGCTGTCATCGGCGCCTTTGCCGGGGCGATGAGGTCGTACTTCGGCGTGCCGACCTTCATCTCGACGCTCGCGCTCTTCCTCGCACTGCGAGGCGCTGCGCAGCTGATCACCAACAACTTTCCGCTGCCGATCCCGGCCGACGAGTTCTTCTATTGGGGTGAAGGCCGCATTCTCGGCATTCCGGTTCCGGCGATCTACCTTGTCGTGGTCGGCGTGCTGGTTGCCATCGTGGCGCGGCGCACCGTGTTCGGGCGGTCGGTCTACGCGGTCGGTGGCAACGCGAAGGCGGCAGGCCTCTCGGGCATCCCGGTCAAGCGCATCAAGATTCTGGTGATGATGGTCTCGGCGGTCGCGGCCGCTGTCACCGGCCTTCTGCAGAGCGCCCAGCTGTCGTCGGGCAACTCGACTATCGCTGTCGGCCTCGAGTTCGACGCGATCGCGGCGACGATCATCGGTGGCGCGGCGCTCTCGGGTGGCAAGGGAACCGTCATCGGCACCGCAATCGGCGTCATGTTCATCGCGGCCCTGCTCAACGGCATGGTGCTTCTGGGGGTCAACCCCTATGCGCAGCAGGTCGTTCGCGGAACCGTCGTTCTCATCGCCGTCGTCGTCAACGTGTGGCGCACGCGCCGCCAGGCAATCAGCTAAGGGCGCGACCATGACAACAACGACGACGGATGCCGCCCTCTTCGAGCTCATTAACACGAAGCTCTACACGGCGGTCATCGGCGACATCCTCGACCAGCTCGGGCGGGTGCACCAGTTTCTGCCCCCGCAGGTTCGGCCGCTCTCGCCAGAGATGCGCATCGCCGGCCGCGCGATGCCCGTGCTCATCGCCGACGTGTTCAGCCCGCAGCGCAAGCCCTTCGGCCTGCTGACCGAGGCGCTCGACCAGCTCGAGCCGGGCGAGGTCTACCTCGCCCCGGGAGCCACGTCGACGGCCGCGATGTGGGGCGAGATTCTCACGGCCACCGCCCAATCGCGTGGTGCGGTTGGCGCGGTGGTCGATGGGTTCCACCGCGACACCGTCAAGGTGCTCGGTCAGGGGTTCCCGGTCTTCAGCCACGGCAACTACGCTCAGGATTCCAGCGTTCGCACGATCGTCAACGATTTTCGGGTTCCCGTCGAGGTTGGCGGTGTTCAGGTCACCCCCGGCGACCTCGTGGTCGGCGACATCGACGGCGTGCTCGTGATTCCGCAGGAGGTCGAGGCCGAGGTCATCGAGGCCGCGCTCGCGAAGGCATCAACCGAGAACCTCGTGCGCGTAGCGATCGAGGGCGGCATGAGCGCCACCGAGGCGTTCGCACGATTTGGAGTGTTGTGATGAGCAGCTCAGCGCAGGTGCACGCAGGCACGGTGGCACTCGTCACCGGCGGATCGCAGGGGATCGGCCGCGGCATCGCCACGGTACTCGCCGCTCACGGCGCCTCGGTCGTCGTGCACGGCCTCACCCAGGACTACGTCGACGAGACCGTCGAGCTGATCCGCGCTGCCGGGGGCGAAGCCATCGGCGTCTGGGGTCCGATCAGCGAGGAGTCGACGGTGCTGGATGCGGTCGGGGCTGCGCTTGCGACCTATGGGCGTCTTGATCACCTGGTTACTGCCGCGGGCATCCAGCGCTATGGAGACTCGGTGAGCACCTCGACCGAGACCTGGGATCAGGTCTTCGATGTCAACGTGAAGGGCGTCTTCTTCGCCGCACGGGCCGCGCTGCCCTACATTCGCGCGGTGAGCGGCACCGTCTCGATCATCTCGTCGGTGCAGGCGAGTGCGACGCAGAACAACGTTGTCGCCTACACCGCGAGCAAGGGCGCGCTCAACTCGCTCACCCGCGCCATGGCCGTCGATGAGGCCGCCTACGGCGTGCGCGTCAACTCGATCGCACCCGGATCCGTCGACACCCCGATGCTGCGCACCTCGGCGGCCGAGTGGTCGGATGGCACGCCAGAGGGCATCGAGCGCACCATCGCCAACTGGGGCACCGCCCACGCGCTCGGCCGGGTCGCCCAGCCGGAGGAGATTGGCGAGGTCGCCTCCTTCCTGGCAAGCAGTGCCGCGAGCTTCGTTACCGGCAGCGAGCTGCGCGTCGACGGCGGCATGCTCGCTCGAATCGCTGCAGCGCTGCCCACCAAAGACTGACCAGAACAGAACCAAAGATTGGATGTGGATCGATGATCCGACTCAGTGAGTTTCTCCCCCCGCGGCCAGAGAAGTCGTGGAAGCTGATCCGCCAGGTCGGCGTCGACAATGTCGTCGGCGTGCTCAACGGCGCGGAGCAGGACCAGCGCATGTTCGCATCCGTCGGTGCGGGTGGCTGGAAGGCCGACGACCGCAATGAGGTGCCGTGGAGCGAGGCGGCAATCAAGAACAACATCGAGACCTACGATGATCACGGATTCACGCTCGTCGCCCTCGAAGACACCGCCCCGATCGACAAGGTGCGCCTCGGCCTCGACGGCCGGGACGAGCAGATCGACAACGTCATCACTCAGGTGCACGCCATGGGCCGACTCGGTATTCCGACGCTGGCATATAACTGGATGGGCCTGACCAGTTGGGGTCGCACCGACATCGCAATCCCCGACCGCGGCGGCGCCTTCGTCACCGGCTACGACCGCAAGATCGCCCAGGCGAAGGGCGACCTCGTGGCCGAGGGCGAGGTCACCCGCGAGCAGATGTGGGAGGGCCTCGAGTACTTCCTCAACGCGGTGGTCCCCGAGGCAGAGGCCGCCGGTGTGCGTCTCGCGATGCACCCAGATGACCCGCCTCAGCAGGTAGACCGCAACCTGCCGCGCATCATGAGCTCTGTGGAGGCATTCCGCCGGCTCGTGAATATTCGCCCATCGGAATACAACGGCATCACCTTCTGCCAGGGCAACTTCGCACTCATGCCCGAGGTGCTCGACGGCACGACGACGATCCCCGATCTCATTCGCGAGTTCGGCACGGAGAAGATCCCGTTCGTGCACTTCCGTGATGTGAAGGGCACGCCAGAGTACTTCCAAGAGACCTTCCACGACGCGGGCCAGACCGACATGCCGGCGGCGATGCAGGCCTACTACGACATCGGATTCGAGGGTGCGATGCGCCCCGATCACGTGCCCACCCTCGAGGGCGAGAGCAACGAGCGCCCCGGCTACGAGACTCTCGGTCGCCTCTTCGCGATCGGCTACATCCGCGGCCTCGAGCAGTCGGCTTACGGTCACCCGGCAGCGGCATCATGAGCGAGGCGGCACCGTCGTTGGCCGACGACCGGGCCGCCATGATCGCACTGGTCGAGCGCATGGGGCTGGCAGCGGCATCCACGGTTCTGTCGGCCGAGCCGCTGACGGGTGGGGTGTCATCAGACATCTGGCTGGTGCGCACCGCCGACGGGGCGCTCGTGGTCAAGCGGCCGCTCGAGCAGCTCAAGGTGGCGGCGGAGTGGCACGCGCCGCTCGATCGCGGTGCCTCCGAGGCGGCGTGGCTCGAGTTCGCGTCACAGGCTGTTCCCGGGGCGTGCCCGCGGGTGCTCGCCTATGACGAAGACGCCTTCGCCATCGCTCTCGAGTTTCTCGACCCCGCCGACCACGCGAACTGGAAGACGGAGCTGCTGGCCGGCCACGTGGATGCCGCCTTCGCCGAGGCGGTCGGAACGACCCTCGGTCGCATCCACAGCGCATCCACCCACACCCCTGGCCTCGCCGACCGCTTCGACCACGCCGACTTCTTCGAGTCGCTGCGCATCGAGCCGTACTTCGAGCGCACGGCCGCGGCTGTGCCTGAAGCGCGTGCGGCCATCGCCGAGATCATCGCTAGCCTGCGGTCGACGCGGCTCGCCCTCGTACACGGGGATGTGAGCCCGAAGAACATCCTGCTCGGCGAGAACCCGGTGATTCTCGACGCCGAGTGCGCCACCTGGTCTGACCCCGCCTTCGACGCGGCGTTCTGCCTCACTCACCTCAGCCTCAAGCGGCTGCACCTGCCGCAGCACGCGGCTGCCCTCGCCGAGTCCGCCCGCCGCTTCGAGGCCGGCTACCTCGCGCAGGTCGACTGGGAGCTGCCCTCCGCCATCGCCGCCCGCATCGCACGCCTCCTGCCGGCGCTGATGCTGGCCCGCGTCGCGGGGGCCTCCCCCGCCGAATACCTCGAGGCACCGACCCGCGCGTTGGTGCGCCAGCTCGCCATCGATGCGCTCACCTCTGGCCGAGCGATCGGCGACCTGATCTCAGAAGTTGAAGGAGCAAGAAATGACTGACGCCATCCGTGCCGTCCATGGCCGCCGCGTGTGGGATTCCCGTGGGCTGCCGACCGTCGAGGTGGAGGTGACCACCGAGAGCGGTGCGCGCGCCCGT
>Ga0247814_10000199_pt1 | contig 55634 bp, 41 predicted proteins | sample UWRJL179409R1_FD_179947 | JGI IMG/M metagenome (GOLD analysis project Ga0247814, IMG submission 179947) | Plant litter microbial communities from Arlington Agricultural Research Station in Wisconsin, United States - UWRJ-L179-409R-1 | ecosystem: Environmental > Terrestrial > Plant litter >... | reverse complement strand
GCATAAATGAGATTTAATGTACCTGGCGTACCGGCATAGAAAAGGTTGTTATTGGAAGTTGCCCCATAATTGACAAAAGCATTCGCGTTTTGCCTACGGAAAGCTACAGTTCTGCCTGTTCCTTTTCCGGTAGAGTTATTCACAACAATGTTATTTCTTAAATTCAATGTTCCTGATGTAGCAGTAGTGCTGGTATTGTGGTAAATTCCTGTAGATCCAAAATTGGTTCCCGTAGAAGAAGCATTCAAATAAATAGAATTATGGAAAACATTGTGTGTGGTACTCGTAGCTGTTGACATAACCGCTATCCCTCTAATAGCATCAACATTACTTGCTGTAGTGACCTTTAAATCGCCAATAAGATTGTTATAAACATTGGTTGATCCTCCTGTTATTGCAATTCCATAAACAAGACCTGCTGATGTTGAAGTTCCGGAATTTTGAAGTCCGTAAATTTTATTCCCAATTATACTATTTGTACCACTGGCAGCCGACAGTCCTGTAACTACACCACTACCGCTTGAAGACAAGCCGTAAATCGTATTTCCGGAGACCGTAAAGGTGCCGGCTGTCATCAATATTCCTGTAATTACTCCGCTGCTGGTAATGTTTCCTATGGTATTGCCATTGGCGGAACCCGTACCGCTATAATTAGCTTCGAGAACTGTTATTGCCCCTGTTCCCCCGGTCCAGTTCGTAAATGTGTTTCCATTAAGATTTTTAATATTTCCCGAAGCAGAAGTCGGTCCATCACTATTATCCCATCCGGCTATAGCCGTTGAACCACTTACTGTGATATTAGAAAAATTATTATTGTTATTGTTGATCGTTGTATTTGTGGTTGAACTGGCATTATCCGAGTATAAAGTAACTGTTCCACTGCTGCCGGTTCTTGTAAATCCTGTTACTATACTATTTCCATTGATGTTTTTTGTCCCTCCAGAAGGCGTTGTGATGCCATTGGCAATAAACGTCAACGCCCCTGTAGAATTAACCGATATGTTGGTAAAAGTATTATTACTGATACTCGAATGTAAATAAAGTTGGTCATTCTCAATAAAATTAATCGCTCCTGAACTTGTTACCTGGTGTCCAAAATTATTAAAGTCATTTCCGTTGATATTTAATGTCGAAAGATTATTTCCATTGTTAGTATCTACGTAAATACCAAATAATGCACCGCTGGCCACACTCTTAACAGAAATGTTATTGTTACTGATGTTATTGGTTAATGCACCGGTTGGTGTATTAGACCCTCCAGCCAAATAAATCCCCCTTACAATAGACGTTGATGCTGCGGCAGAAGAACTTGCGATAGCGTTATAACTTACATCAATATTTCTATTGTTCTTTAACAAAATACCATTCACACCCATCGTTGACATATTCAGATATCCGGAAGCTATTGCACCCGTTCCGTAATTTGTGATTGTATTTCCGTTGCCAGATGATCCCCCAATGATCAAACCTGTATTTGCATATTGCTGTAATACTGCACCAACAACAGCTATTGCAGTATTTACATCAGTAATAGTGTTCTTGGTAATGACTAAATTCTGATGTTCCCCACCTGTTGTGGTCGACAGAGAACCAGTTGCACTCGTGGAAGTGTGTGTTGAATTGGAATAAATTCCGAATGTATTGGTGTAAGTACGGTTTAAGTCGATCGTACAATTTTTTATAGTGATGTTTTGCGGTCCATTACTGGTACTCGCATTTAACAAAGCTACTCCAAATTCAGTCATATTGTTTGATGCAGCTGTAGTCGTAGCATTGGAATTATTCTCCAACATCGTAAACCCGTCAATGGTAATGTAATCACCACCTACAATCTTAAATACAGCATCGAGTAAATTACCTGAGGCTTGTGGTGTAAATGCCGTAAACGTAGGATTCACCCCACTACCGCTTTTCTTAAATACTATTGGATTAGCAGAAGTGCCGTTTGCCGTAATATTGTAGCCGCCAATTGGCGCGGTTTCCGTATGTCCGTCATTTACCGTACACGTAATCGCTCCACTGTGTACCGCAGCATTATTGATGGCTGTAACCGCCGCGGCAAGTGTTGTATAATTTGTGCTTGGCGCACCCGATCCACCGCCGGACGTAACTGTCACCTGGGCAGTCGCAATGCTTCCAAGAAGCAACAATCCAACACTAAAAAAGAGGTTCTTAGCGGTAAGTGGCATCCCGCTGATTTGGAGTAATAATCTGTTCATAAAATCAATCTTTAAAAATTAAAAAATTTCAGCAGGATTTTCCGCAATGGGTGCGGTTGTACATGCCATAACTTTGAAAGTTACAACACAACAGATTTGGGACCGTAAATTTATTATTTTTTTGCTAATAACAAAGTGATAATTAATTTATTCCGTTTACGAAAACGTTTTCGTAGGATAATTTATGATTTAATAGTGTATCGGAATTTATATCTATGGCATTTTTGCATTCCCACCATAAAATAATGGCCATTATCCATCAAACATCCCGCTAAAAAATACCATCATTGTCATTTATTGGTTTGTATCGCCTTTTTTATTATTTTGCGGTACAATTTAACATTATGAGGACACTTGTTATTGGTGACATCCATGGCGGCCTTCGCGCGTTGCACCAAATCTTTGAAAGGGCCAAAGTTACAACCTCCGATCATTTGATTTTTCTGGGCGATTACGTAGACGGCTGGAGCCAGTCGCCCGAAGTGCTCGATTTTTTGATTGCACTTAAAGCCAACCAACGGTGCATCTTTATGCGCGGCAACCACGATGACCTGCTCACCGACTGGCTCGGCAATAAAAAAGACAACCTGCTTTGGTACAATCACGGTGGAGAAGCTACGGTTATTGCTTATGGTAATGTCACTCAGGAAACCCGGGAAAAGCATATTACATTCCTGAAATCGTTACAGGATTATTATATCGATCAGCAAAACCGTTTGTTCATACACGCTGGTTTTACCAATATGAACGGCGTTCGGTTTGAGCACTTTCCGAGGTTGTTTTTCTGGGAACGTACTTTATGGGAAACCGCATTGGCACTGGATAAAAGCATGACTGTAGACGATCTTGCTTATCCAAAAAGGCTCACGCTCTACAAAGAGATTTTTATAGGCCATACGCCGGTAACCAGGATTAATAAAACCATTCCTGTACAAATGGCCAATGTGTGGAATGTAGATACCGGCGCGGCATTCAAAGGACCTTTGACGATTATGGATGCTGATACGAAAGAATTCTGGCAAAGTGATCCGTTACCCAATCTCTATCCCGAAGAAAAAGGCCGGAATTAAATTTATTCTTCTATTTTTGTCGCATAATCTAAAACTCTAAAAGCATGAAAAGTATGAAAAAAATGATTTCTTTATTAATGTTGTGTGCCGCTGCATTGGTAAACGCACAAGCTTACAAAGGAAAAGGGGATGTTAAAGGACAGGTCGGGCTCAGCCTTCAAAGTGGCGGAACTGGAATTAATGTGTCGACCGATTTCGGACTCGGGGAAAATATTTCACTCGGACTTTCTGCTACTTATTTATTGGCTGCCGATAATTATGCGTACGGATTTGGTTATGCAACTGATGATGCAGATTTTACCGACCGGTTTGATTTAAAAGCCAGGTTCAATGCCAATTTGGGTAATGTTTTTAAACTTGATCCGAAAATGGATATTTATCCAGGATTGGATTTGGGTTTGCGTAATTTCGGGGCGCACGTAGGTTTCCGTTATTTCTTTACCGACGGTTTTGGTGTGTATGGTGAAGCCGGAGCGCCAATAGCTAAATATGACACTACCGTTAGCGGCGTTGGCCTTTACAACAACCAATTTGTATTTAATGTAGGTGCTTCATTCAATTTGTAATAGCCTTTATTTTATAAGTGAAAGCCGGATTAATATCCGGCTTTTTTATTTATGCTGGTCAGATGATTTATGCTGCTATTCTATTTGCGGCATTTTTTTTAAAACAGAAATATTGCCGCAAAAGTTATGGCAATATTTTCAATCTGAATTTTTTGCCGCAACTTTTGCGGCAAAATAAATTTTTGAAATAATTTGCCACAGTTGCTTCGCATTCACTATCCAAAAGAAAACTGGCACAAAAAAACCGGCTCTTATTCAGGCCGGTCTTCTTGATTAAATTCTAATCTTATAAATCAAATTTTATTCCTTGTGCCAATGGCAAACTGGTCGTATAATTGATCGTATTGGTTTGTCGTCTCATATAAATTTTCCAGGCATCAGAACCCGATTCGCGTCCGCCTCCGGTTTCTTTTTCTCCTCCAAATGCACCTCCAATTTCAGCACCCGATGTACCTATATTGACATTGGCAATTCCACAGTCTGAACCAGTAACCGAAAGAAATCTTTCTGCCTCACGCAGGTTATTGGTCATAATAGCAGAAGACAATCCCTGGGCAACACCATTTTGCAAATCAATCGCATTTTCAACTTCGCCTGAATATTTCAATAAATACAATACCGGTGCAAAAGTTTCATGCTGTACTATTTCAAACTGTCCTTCTGCCTCAGCAATGGCTGGTTTTACATAACAGCCGCTTTCGTAGCCTTCGCCTGAAAGCACACCGCCTTCAACGAGTATTTTTCCGCCTTCCTGAACTACTTTCTCCAAAGCTGCATTGTACATTGTTACGGCATGCGTGTCAATAAGTGGCCCAACATGGTTGTTCTGGTCGAGCGGATTTCCAATTTTCAATTGGCCGTAAGCCGAAACGATCGCGTCTTTTACTTTGTCGTAAATGCTGTCATGTATAATCAAACGGCGTGTAGAGGTACATCTTTGTCCTGCAGTACCAACTGCGCCAAATACTGCACCGATGACTGTCATCTTGATATCGGCATCCGGAGTAACGATAATCGCGTTATTGCCTCCCAATTCCAAAAGCGATTTTCCAAGTCGGCCAGCTACAGCCTGCGCTACAATCTTACCCATTCTGGTAGAGCCTGTGGCAGAAACCAAAGGGATTCTTTTATCTCCCGTCATCAATTCCCCGATTTTGTAATCACCGTTGATTAGACACGAAATACCTTCAGGCAGGTTATTTTCTTTAAGCACTTCTGCAATGATATTCTGGCAGGCAATGCCGCACAATGGCGTTTTTTCTGAAGGCTTCCAAACGCAGACATCGCCACAAATCCAACCCAAAGCGGTATTCCAGGCCCAAACTGCCACCGGGAAATTGAATGCCGAAATGATTCCGACTATCCCAAGCGGGTGGTATTGCTCATACATCCTGTGTCCCGGACGTTCGGAGTGCATCGTGAGTCCGTGCAATTGCCGTGACAATCCTACCGCAAAATCACAGATGTCGATCATTTCCTGGACTTCTCCATAACCTTCCTGCAGCGATTTTCCCATTTCATAGGAAACGAGCTTGCCCAACGCTTCCTTGTTTTTTCTGAGTTTTTCACCAAACTGCCTTACGATTTCGCCGCGTTGCGGTGCAGGCATCAGTCGGAAAGTTTTGAATGCTTCGGAAGCACTCTGGATGACGCTCTCATAATCATCGGCGGTAGACATTTTTACCGATCCTATCAATTGTCCGTCAACAGGTGAATAGGATTCTAAAATTCCGCCGGAAGCGAAATTATTCTGTCCGGTTGAGGTGCCTTCATTAATTGCTTTAATTCCTAATTGGGCTAATGCTTCGGTCATTCCGAATTGCTCTGCTATTGTTGCCATTGTATCTTGTATTTTGAATTATATCGTTTTCGCAGATGAATTATCAACTGCGGTGCAAATGTAATTGATAATTGATAATGTACAATTGATAATTTGAATATTGTAGTAAGATGAAAAGTCTAGCCCTGATGGAAGCGGCATCCTTTTATGGAGCACAGCGCAATAAAAGATAGAGCGGACAGCAGGAAAATGCTCCTGAAAATTATTCGGCGGTATACCTTGAATCTGTTTCCATAACATTGCCGCATTCTTTACAAGTGCGCAAATCTATAGAATTGTAAAAGTGCTGGTAGTGTGGCAGGAAATCTTTTTCAATATCATGCAGTTCAAAATAGACTTCATGGAGTTTGTGGTTGCAATTGTCGCAAAACCAAAGCAAACCGTCAGTGTAGCCTTTCCCGGCGCGTTTGCGTTCAATGACGAGCCCGATTGAATTTTCGGAACGCACAGGAGAATGTGGCGTTTTTGCAGGATGCAGGTACATGTCGCCGGCATGCAGTTCCATTTCTTTTCTTTCACCATCGTCCTGGACAATTACCTTAATACTGCCTTCGAGCTGGTAGAACAGTTCTTCGGTTTCATTGTAATGGAAATCTTTTCGGGCATTCGGACCGGCAACTACCATGACAATATAATCCCCTGAATCGGTGTAAATATTCTTATTGCCTACGGGTGGCTTGAGTAACTGTCGGTTTTCATCGATCCACTTATTGAGGTTGAAAGGTTTTGCAATGGCCATGGTTGTCTATTTTAGGCTAATTTAAGGAAAATAAAAAAGGTTAGAATCGCTCTAACCTTTTATTTGTATTTATTTGACTTCCTTAATAAGGTAAATGTATACTGGAAAGTGATCGCTGAAACCTACTTCATTGGCGGTGTGCCGAAGCGGATATCCTTTGTATTGTCCCGAAGTGGTGATTAAGAATGGTTTATTGTAAATACCGGCTTTCCAGTACCGGAAAGAAGTATAATCAGTACGGATGAAAGGTTCGGTTACCATGATCTGGTCGAAAATATCCCCGGCGTCGCGGTAAAATAACGAGGCGTTGCCGTCTCTGGCCATTTGTTCAAACGGATTGTAGATGCCGAGTTCTTTCACTTCTGATTTTTTGAGTTTGGCGCCGAGCTCGACTTTTACGCTTTTATTATACGTTCCGTCATTCAAATCGCCCATGGTGATGACCTTGGCGTTCGGGTTGATTCTTTGCAGCGAGTCGATGATTTTTTTATTCAATCTGCCGGCGGCTTCACGAAACGGACTGCTTTTCTTTTCCCCGCCTGATCTTGACGGCCAGTGATTGACAATGACGCTGATTTCTTCACCGTCGAGCATTCCGGTAACCAATAACTGGTCACGCGTATAGACACGCTTCGATTTGGTTTCTTCTATTACCTTGTCTTCGGTAGCTTCCTCTTTTTCGGTTTTTTCTTTCTTATCGGTTTTGTCCGAAACCATATTGCTATAAATGTAAAGCGGAATGTTGATATAGCTTACGGGCTTGAAATGTTTTTTCTGATAGAGCAATGCTACGTCAATTCCCCTTCTGTCCGGAGAGTCGAAATGGATAATACCGTAATCCCTGTTTAAAATGGCTGGTTCTTTTACAAGGTCTTCAAGAACCCCGCGGTTTTCAATTTCAGAGCCACCGATTAATGTTGGAGAGTTGTTCGGGTTTTCACCGGTTCCAATCTCTGCGATAACACGCGCCATATTGTGCAGCTTCTGCTTGTATTTTTTTGATGTCCAGTTTTGGGCACCGTTTGGCAGCCACTCTTCATCGTTGTTCGGATTGTTGATCGTGTCAAACAGGTTTTCGAGATTATAGAAAGCCACTGTATGAACAATAAACTTTTTTTGCTGTGCTTTAACTGCATTAATTGCGAATAGTACAAAAAACAACGCTATTAATTTTTTAATTCTCATAAATCGGTATATTAAATTATGGTGAACTTTGCTATAAATTTTGCGCCAAAAGTATGTAATATTATTAAAAGATGTACATTTGTCGGCTGTTAAGTTTTTATTAAGCTTTATCAAACAAAAATTAATTAACTTTTATTTATGAGAAAACTTGTTTTTAGTACCTTATTTGTAATGCAGGTCGCTTTTGTTTTTGCTCAGACGACTACCGGGATTTCCGGGAGAGTTGTTGATTCAAAAACACAGAAACCGATACAAAATGTTGTTGCTACCATTGAGAACTCGAATTTGACCCAACTTACAGATGTAACCGGGAAATTCACTTTTACAGATGTAGCTGCGGGAAACCAATTGTTACAGATTAAAACCCAAGGCTATAAAGCACAATTGCTTCCGATTGCGATCGTAGCAGGTCAAATGCTTGATTTGGGAATTGTGGTCCTCGAAGAAGACCAGACAGAGGAACAACAGTTGAGCCTCATTACCATTACTGAGAATGATCTTGGTGATGATAACAGTGGTTCAGAAAGTACTGCGGGACTGCTTCAGGCCTCTCGTGACGTTTTCCAGCAGGCAGCTGCTTTCAACTGGGGTCAGGCGCGTTTCAGGATTCGTGGTTTAGACAACGAATACTCTACGACAATGATTAACGGTGTTGTCATGAATAAAATTTATGACGGAAGGCCACAATGGAGCAACTGGGGCGGATTGAATGATGCTACCCGTAACCAGGAATTTACAACCGGTTCTGCGCCTTCAGATTATACTTTTGGCGGTATCCTTGGTACACAGGAAATCAACACCCGTGCGTCTATTTACAGACCGGGTTCCAGAATTTCGTTTTCAGGAACCAATACCAACTACAGCTGGAGAGCAATGGGAACTTATGCTTCAGGAATGTCTACCAATGGATGGGCTTTTGTAGTTTCAGGATCAAGAAGATGGGCCGAAGAAGGCTATTTCGAAGGAACTGATTATGGTGCAAATTCTTTGTTTGCCAGTGTTGAGAAAAAATTCAACGACAAGCACTCCCTTAACTTTACTTCTATCTACGCTCAAAACAGCAGAGGAAAAAGTTCGCCTAACACGGCAGAAGTTACTTCAATCGCAGGTGTAAAATACAACTCTTACTGGGGTTACCAGGACGGTAAAAAGAGAAACTCAAGAGATAAAGATATCGAGGAGCCTATCAATATGTTAAGCCATTACTGGAAAATATCTGATAAAACCAACCTGAATACGAATGTAGCCTACCAAACAGGATTCATCGCTAACAGCCGTATCGACTACGTTGGTAACAATACAGATCCAACTTATTACAGGAATTTGCCAAGTTACTTCACTTCATTGTATGAAAATGACCGTACAACAGGACTGATCTCTCCTTCTGCTTATACACCAGGCGGATTAGGTGGTTTGCCTACACCCAATTATGTTGAAGCTGCAAACGCGCCTTTCCTGAATCCTGCCAACAGACAATTGAACTGGCAGTTTATGTATGATGCCAACAGACCTTTGACTCTTGTAAACGGAGAAATGGTAAGGGTTGCCGGACAAAGTAACTATGTATTGTATGAAGATCGTACAGAAGACAAACAGTTTACTGCCAACTCAATCCTGAACACCAGACTTGCCGATAACATCACAATGAATGCAGGTGGAACTTTCAGAAAACTGAAATCACACAATTTCCAGAAATTAACTGATTTGCTTGGTGGTGCTTATTTTTCTGATATCGATACATTCGGTAACGGTGAATTGCAACCGCAGTCAGACCTTAACAATCCTGACAGAAAAGTATATGTAGGTGATGCTTACGGTTACAACTACAACCTGACCGCAACCAATATCGATGCTTTTACCCAGTTCAAATTTACTTTCAGAAAAGTTGATTTCTACCTCGCGCAAAGCTTCGCTAGGGCAGAATACCAAAGAGAAGGATTGTACAGAAACGGTTATTACCCAAACAATTCATTCGGTAAAGGTGAAAAAGTTGATTTTGACTCTTTCGGTTTTAAAGGTGGTGTTACTTATAAAATTTCAGGAAGACAATTCCTTAGCCTGAACAGTGCCTACATGTCTAAAGCGCCTTCTCTAAGAAACGTTTTCCCAAATGCACGTATCAGCAATAATATGGTAGACAACATCAGCAACGAAACTGTTTCTAGTGCAGATGCGAGTTATATCATCAGCGCACCGAAATTCAAAGCGAGACTGACAGGTTTCTACTCTAAAATTCAAAATGCTACAGAAACTTCTTTCTTCTTCGCAGAAGGTGTATTTGAAGGTGATGATAGTACAGATTCAGACGCATTTGTTGCAGAAACACTGACCAACATCGACAAATTAAATATTGGTGGAGAACTAGGGTTAGAATACCAGGTGACTTCAACAATCAAAGCAACTGCTTCTGCTGCTTACGGACAATATACTTACGATAACAATCCAACAGTAAGCATCAACAGAGATGCGCTTGCCACTTCAACAAACACAAATCCAACTGCTAATTTCGGTACGGCGAAAATGAAAGACTACCGTTTGCCGGGTATGCCGCAGCAAGCTTATTCATTCGGTTTGGAATACAGGGATCCTAAATTCTGGTGGGTTGGAGCCAATGCCAATTACCTCGATGACAATTATATTGATATTGCGCCGTTATTACGTACGGACAATTTCTATCAGAACACCAATGATTTCGTTAACAATTTCGCTTTCCCTGAAGCCAGCGAGGCAAGAGGAAAAGAATTGTTGAAACAGGAAAAATTCGACAGCTTTACATTGGTGAACCTTTCAGGAGGGAAATCATGGAGAATTAAAGGAAACACTATTGGTTTCTTCGCCAGCGTCAACAATATTTTTGATGTTGTATACAAAACCGGAGGTTACGAGCAGGCAAGAAACGCAAGCTACAGACAACTTAACCAGGATGTATCAAGCGGAACACCGGCGTTTGCGCCAAGATATTTTTATGGCTACGGAAGAACTTATTTCGTAAACCTATACATTAATTTTTAATTTTACAAAGAATAAAAATCATATATTATGAAAGCAACCATTTTAAAATCAGTGCTTTTTGCAGCGCTAACAGCAGGAACTTTTTCTAGTTGTGTGAATGACGATGAATATGCAGTGCCAACTATTGAATGTACAGAAACATCTTTGGTAAAAACCATCGAAGTATCGGCAGTTCCGGCTTCTGCAAATGTAAAACAATATACAGCAGATGACGTGATCGAAGCTTATGTCACTTCAAGTGACGAAGGCGGTAACTTTTTCAAAACCATCTCTTTTCAAACCCTCGACGGATCAAAAGCATTCAGCGTACCGGTTGATGTTAATTCCACTTTCGTAAGCTTTACTCCGGGAAGAAAAGTGTTCATCAAATTGCAAAATTTGTATACTGACATAGCTAACGACGGTTTAAGAATAGGCGCCATCTTTTTAAACACAGCTACTAGTGCTGCTTCTGTAGGAAGAATGCCTTTGTCACAATACAAAAGCGCATTGGTAGGGTCTTGTACTATGGTATCTGAAGATGACCTGGTAAAATCCGTTACCATCGCAGAAGCATCAAAGAATGAATACATCAACCGCCTTGTAGAATTGACCGATGTGCAATTTGTTGACAGTGCTGTTGGCAAAACTTACTATGATGCAGGAAACGATATTGGAGGCGCAACCAACTGGAACCTTAGCGATGAAGCAGGAAGCCTAATAGTTTTCAGAACAAGCAGCTTCGCTAATTTCGCCAACAAAAAAGTACCTTCAGGAAAGGGTAAAGTAAGAGGTGTGATCACCAAATTCAACGGTATTTTCCAATTCTTGGCGAGAACCGAAAGAGACGTAATGCTTACTGATGAACGATTTGTACCTTTATTAAATGAAGGGTTTGATTCTTCTTTGAACGGATGGACAGGTTTCAGCGTATTAGGTTCAGAAGTTTGGACATACAGTGCCACCTTCGGAAATCCTGGCGGAATGGCTAAAATGTCAGGTTTCGCAACTGCAAACCGTGCTAACGAAGACTGGTTGATTTCTCCTGTTCAGGATTTATCCGGAATCACGGCAGCTAACCTTTCTTTCGACAATGCCTACAAATTTGACGGAGCGCCAATCCAGGTATTGATTTCAAACAACTATGTTTCTGGAAATCCGACTGCGGCCGGCGTAACCTGGACAACGTTAACTGGTGCAGCATTATCAGCAGGTAATTACGCCTATGTCAATTCAGGTCAATTGAACATCAATGCTTTTACAGGAGCCGGAAACAGCAACGTACACATCGCATTCAAATACACCTCTACAACTTCTGCGGCTTCAACGTGGGAAATTGACAACATCAAAATTGCCGGAAACTAATATATAAGTCAGGGCTGCTATTGTAACCAATGGCAGCCTTACTTAATAAAACTTATTAAAATGAATAAAAGAATATTCTACCTGGCCGCCGTAGCAATTGGCTTCCTGAGCCTGTCATCGTGTGAGGAAAATGAGGATAACGATCCTACTTATGTAATTCCGGACTACCTTGCCGGAAAATGGGAACTCAAGCAAACCGGAAGCCTCAACAGCAGAAACATACTATCTTATGAAGATGTGGCAATCAATGAGAATTGCGAATATGACAACCTCGTTTTCGGTGCCGATAACTCTTTTTCAGAAAATGACTATGAATTCGGTTCCACTTGTGAGCTTGAGTCTTTAAGCGGGGTTTACAGCCTTGTTGATGGCAATATCATTGTCAACTATACTGATGTAGAAGAAGACCTTGTACTCGATGTTGTTTCACTCAATGACACACAATTGGAAATCGTTTATACCGATGAAGCGAACCAACTGGTTTTCCTTAAGTTTACCAAAGCTTAAAAGACATCCTTTTAATAGAAACAAAGCCGCTAATAGCGGCTTTTTTTATGGAATAATCTGTCGATTAAGATAGGATAATGTAAGCACTAACATTTATTGTTAAGCCTCCTGCTCCTATTGTTGAGCCTCCTGCTCGTATTGTTAAGGCTCCTGCTCGTATTGTTAAGGCACTTGTTCGTGTTGTTAAGGCACTTGCTCGTGTTGTTAAGGCACTTGCTCGTGTTGTTAAGCCTATTGTTCGTGTTGTTAAGCCTCTTGCTCGTGTTGTTAAGGCACTTGCTCGTGTTGTTAAGCCTATTGTTCGTGTTGTTAAGGCTATTGCAACTGTTGTTAAGGCTATTGCAACTGTTGTTAAGCCTCCTGCAGGTGTTGTTAAGGCGATTGCAACTGTTGTTGAGCCTCCTGCAACTGTTGTTGAGCCTCCTGCAAGTGTTATTAAGGCAATTGTAACTGTTGTTAAGCCTATTGCAAGTGTTGTTAAGCCTTCTGCTGATGCCAATTTGCTGAAATGAATTCCGCAGATAGTTCCCAACCATCGCTTCAAACCTCTTTCCGCCTTTCTAAAGCGTCTTTATGACGTTCCAACACAATAACACTATCGGTATGAAATACGCCTTTAAGGCTTTTAAAATAAAACAACAGGGCATAAAAAAACCCGGCAATGATTACCGGGCTTTACTATTTTAAGTATTCTTACTTTACAATAAGAAACTCAGATCGTCTGTTTTGTGCATGCTGTTCTTCGGTACAGGCTTCTTTACAATCCACCTTAGGTTCTGTTTCACCAAATCCTTTTCCGGTGATCCTGCTCGCTTTAATCCCTTTCGAGATTACATACTGAACAGTAGATTTTGCTCTTCTGTCAGACAAGCTCATATTGTAGCTGTCACTTCCCCTGTTATCTGTATGGGCTTTGGCAAGAATGACCATTTTGTCATTTCCTTTCATCACTTGTACAATTTTATCCAGCTCGAAAGCACCTTCCTGTGTAATGTTGCTCTTATCAAATTCAAAATAAATTGGTTTCAGCAGCAATTCATTTTCAGTGATGATGGTTTCAATTGGCTGTAAGGCAGCGTCAACTTTGGTTTTCCCGCCATTCGCCGGATTGACTGCAAACGTATTGCTTTCATACCCGTCTTTAGAAGCCTGGATGGTAAATCCTTTGTTGCATTCAACTCTGTACATTACTTCGCCTTTGGCATTCGTCATTTCTGTTGAGATCACATTTTTCTTATCATCAACAATCGCAACACTGGCATTGGCTAGGATTTTTCCGGTTTTGGCATCGGTAACAACAGTAAGTACTTCAAGGCCGCATAATGGCGCGGCACCAAAGATATCGTCATTTCCATTTCGGTTAGTAGAGAAGAATCCACGGTTTTTGGCTTTGTTAAAACTGAACGCGAAATCATCTTTCTCCGTATTCACCGGCTTACCAAGATTCGTCGCTTCAGAGCCATTGCTAAGGTCGATCATGTAAACGTCCAATCCTCCAAATCCTTGTTTGCCGCTTGACGCAAAGTAAAGTGTCGTGTTGTCATCGGCAATAAATGGGAAACTTTCTGTTCCTTCTGTATTGACTTTTCTGCCTAAGTTTTCAGGCTTCCCAAAACTGCCATCAGCATTCAGGGCTACTTTCCAAATATCAACACCGCCCACACTTCCGGGCATGTCAGAAGAAAAGTAAAGGGTTTTGCCATCGCGGCTAAGGCTTGGGTTACTGGTAGAAAATTCTTTGCTATTGAATGGCAATGAAGTGATTTCTTTCCAGCTGTCGCCATCTTTAATCGCTCTGTATAAATTGTTTTTTCCCAGTTTGAGTTTGTTTTTGCGGTCTTTAACAGAGGATTTTTCACGAAAACTGTCGCTTGCAAAATAAATCACATTGCCGTCGGCGCTGATGGTAACAGGCCCATCATGGTATTTTGAGTTCAACGAGTTTACTGTACCTGCATTCGTGATGGTGCCGTCTTCATTGAAATTGGCTTTGTAAATGTCAAGGAAAGGCTCATCATTCCAGCCATATTCTTTTCTGGATCCATTACGGGCACTGGTAAAATAGAACTCATTACCGTAGAGTACAGCTCCAAATTCCGACTTGTCGCTGCTCACTTCAAGCGATTTTACATCATACAATTTTTGTTTGTCAAGTAGTCTCGGAATGTAGTTTGGATTTTCCTTAAACGTTTTAGCGCGTTGGTCATTAGGAGCCAAACCGGCAAATTTCTGCATCTGCTTGTTAGACTCTTCATATTTACCATTCGATTTCAACATTTGGGCATAACGGTAATAAGTCTCCGCATCCTGATTGGATTCTGTCGCTTTAGCATACCATTTGGCAGCTTCCGCAGTATTGAACATATTATAATAAGTGTCGGCCAACTGCTTATAAACATAAGCGTCGCCCTTGCCCTTTTCAACCAGTTTTACATATTCGGCGGCGGCATCAACGTATTCGTAACGATTGTAAAGCTTATCCGCTTTTTCAGTGCTTGCATTTTGTGCCGAAAGACTCGTGCTTGCTATCACAAAACTTAATGCTATATATAGATTTTTCATTTTTAGTGTCGCTTTATATGTTAGAAATATCTTGGTGATTGTGATACTTTTTTATAGAAATTCAGGTCAAATAACAACATGAACTCGTGAGAGGACGGAGTCTTTACATTCAGGTCTGAAATGATATGGTCATAAGCATAACCAATCCTTAAGCTTGGTGTGATCGCATAATTTACCATTCCCCCGAAGGAGTCATCGAGTCTGTAAGTAGCGCCGAATTCTAGTTTTTCAAAGAATCTCACATTCAATGATCCGTCTACAGATAAAGGGGCATTGAAAGCCGATTTCAACATCGCCGAAGGTTTCAATTCTGTATTGGGTGAAAGATTGAATACATAACCTCCCGTAAGGAAATAATGCAGTGCTTCACTTCCAAAATAGACTTCCTGCGCGTTTCTTCTTATATCAAGGTGGTCTGATTTAAGCATATTCGGAACCGATAAAGCCACATAATATTTATTGGTATAGTAAAAGAAACCTGCTCCAACATTCAGGAATGTATTGTTCAGGTTGCTTGAGAAAGCCTCATCGCCTGCATTAGGAAGCGTTGGGTTTACTTTAGTAAGCAATCCGACATTTTGGAACGATGCGCCTCCTTTTATACCAAATGCCAATTTGTGTTCTCCGCCCAGATTTAAAGTGTAAGAGACATCAGCATAAACATTGTTCTCCTCTACCGGACCAATTTGGTCATTAATAAATGAGATTCCCAAACCAACGTTTTTGCCTACAGGAGAATGCAGGAAAAATGTCCCCGTTGACGGAGCATCTTCAATTTCCACCCATTGTTTCCGGTATAAAAGCCCTCCTGAAAGTGATTCTTTAGAACCTGCATAAGCCGGATTGACTACACTCATATTATACATATACTGTGTATAATGTGGATCTTGTTGTGCATTGGCATCTAAAAATGTCATGAACACTATTAATGCTGTAAAAAATATTTTCTTCATGTGTTTATGTTTTGTGTTGTAGAATTGCTGCCTTAACACCGGCAGCAACTCTCTTCAACATTTTTAAATTTATTATTGTTCGCGGTTAATGTAAATCCATCCGGTTTTAGGGTTTTTCGCAGCATTGTATTCGATAACGAAATAATACGTTCCGTCAGGTAATTCTTCACCTTTATCGGATTGTCCGTACCATTCATTCGTATAATTTGCTTTCGTATACACTTGAGTACCGTATCTGTTGAATATTTCCAGTTTACGTACGCCCAGGCCAGCAAGGTCGAAGAAGTCATTTTTACCATCTCCGCCTCCGGTTCCTTTAGGAGAAATACCTTTTTGTATATCGCATGAAATACTATTGACAACATGGCTCTCTGTACTACACGCAGCATTATTGAGCGTTACCGTGTATGTTCCCGCACCTGTTCCGGTTTCATTAACGTTGATAGACTTTCCTGTCGCATTGGCAATAGGCTGCCCATTGTAGGTCCAGCTGTAAGTAACATTCTGCAAATCCTCAACAACAGACACTATATATGAATTGTCGAGACACGCACTTTTAATAGTGAATGATGGAACAACTTCAATGCTTAATGTTTGTGTATTGGCACATGGGTCACCAGTTGCTGTAAAGACATAATTTCCGCTTAGCGTATTGCTTACTGTTGATGGGTTCCATGTTCCAACAATTCCGTTAGGGGAAGTCGTTGGTAAAACGGGTGCAACATCACCGGAACAGAATGCCGCAATCGGTGCGAAATTCGGTGTCAATACCGGATTAACAGTTAAACACAATGTAACCGGATTGGCACATTGTCCGGCGTTAGGCGTAAACACATAACAACCATCGGCACTAGTACTAACTGTTGACGGGCTCCAGGTACCGGTAACTCCATTTGGTGAAGTTGTAGCCAATACTGGTGCTGCAGCTCCGGAGCAAACTGGTGCTAACGCAGCAAAATCAGGAGTCAATTTAGGATTAACGACAACATTAATGGTTTGTGATGACGCACATTGTCCGCCAAGCACTCCGAAAAAGATATCATCTATAGCAAAATCATTACCGCCACTGGTTGTTGTACGGTCATAAATACAGATTTCAGCAGTTGTGCTTGTACCTGAATTCCAATTGTAAGATTGTTGTTCCCAAATACAAGTTATTGGGTTGGTAGATCCTGTTCCGATTTCAACTCCGTTGATCACAACATCCATAACTGCGGGAGTTCCCGCTGATACTGATTCCAAATAATAGCTAAAGTTGTAATCTACACCCGGCGTTACAGGAATGGTTTGGCACCAAACTCTGTCATTACCACCATTGCTGGTAGATCCATCGGCAACCATCATATTTCCGGTTCCTGTAGTATGGTCATGGCATTGGCTGAATGCAAAGAACCAGTCGAATGCATTGGTCACAATTCCGTAAGCTTTTTGTACTCCAAACTGTCCTGCATCAGGAATGTTGGCATAGTCTGTAGTAAATCCTGTATTTCCTAAAGAGAAGTCACCATTAACTACAAGGTTATCTGCCGCTATAGGAGCACCGTTAGGTGTAAATGTATAGCTGGCACTTGTGGTGTTGTCAATAGCTGTTGGAGACCATGTACCCGATACTCCGTTTGGAGAAATATTAACCAAAGCCGGCGGTGTATCTCCGGAGCAAAGCGTAATAAGAGGTGTAAATCCTGGTGCTGTAGGAACAGTAATATTTACATCCAATGTAACTACCAAAGCACAAATTTCATCTGCATCGGGAGTAAATGTATAGGTTGAAGTTCCTGTTACAGAGGTATTAATTGTTGTTGGTGACCATGTTCCTGAAACGCCATTATTAGAAAGTAAAGGCAATACAGGCGCAACATCATTTTGACAGATATCAGCAATTGCAGTGAATGTAGGAGTGATAATATCATCAACATAAATGGTTACAGGAACAGAGATAGCACACAATTGTGTCGGTGTCAAATCTGGTATAAATACATAAATACGCGGTACGCCTTGCGGTGCAGTCATATCTACTGTAGCCGGCAACCAGAATCCTGTGATTCCATTATTGGAAACCGGAGGCAATACCGGAGCAACAGTGCCACGGCAAACACGTGCCGGTACACTAAAAGCAGGAATGATTTGCGCAGCTACCGTAACACATAACGTTGTCGGAGCAACACAGGTTTGTGAAGCGTCCGGAGTAAAGGTGTAACATATTGTTCCCACCGCAGCTGTACTAATAGTTGCTGGCGACCATGTACCGGTAATTCCGTTAGTGGAAGTGGTTGGCAATGTTGGTGCAGTAACATTCAAACAAAGATCCGCAATCGGATTGAATGTTGGTACTACTGGTGGCTCAACTGTAACAGTGATGCTTCCCGGAACGGCACAACCAAAAGCACTGCTTGGTGTAAAGAAGTATTCTGTAGTTCCTGCCGTAGCTGTGCTAATTGTTGCCGGAGACCATGTTCCGGAAATTCCATTTGCAGAACTGGTTGGCAATACAGGTGGCGTTCCACCGATACACAGATTTGGAATGGCAGTAAATGCAGGCACAAGATTATTACTAATAGTTACATTAAAGCTACTCTCGTCTGTACAAGTTGCTGATAGCGCATAAATATATACGGTTTGTGATGCTTCAAGCGTTAAATCGGTAATTGGTGCTCCTGCGTTTGGTCCGCCTGTTTGTGCGTAATAAGCCTGGTTTGCCGGTAATTGCGGCAAAGTGACAGTGGTACAACCAACAAGATCCGGCTGGTCTACAGCGAGGACAGAACCAATGGTTACGACGAAAGAACTGTTAGCAGAGCAAAATTCATTGCCTCCTGCTATTACTACAGTTTGTGAAGCAGTAATCGGTCCCGTGATTGGCGTTGTATCTCCTAATTGGTTATAGTAATTGAATGGCGCGTCCAATGGAGGCAATGTATAGCTGATACATTCACTGATGTCTGCTAATTCAGGAGCAACAAGATTTTGTATAGTTACAGTGAAGCTTTCTTCACTTGAACAGGCAGGTGTAGTAGCCGTTTGCGCATAGATATAAACCGTTTGGCTTTGCTCAAGCGTTAAATCGGTAATCGGATCAACTCCATTAGGAGAAGAAAAATAATTACCAACCGTTAGCGCAGGTAAAGTAAAGCTTTCGCAAACGGTAACATCGGCTACTGGTGGAATAGTCACGCTGTTTACGCGCAATAAAACATCTTTGGTTTTAATGGATTGTTGTCCGCCACAACCTGTATAGACGGCTTTAGCAGTCATGGTAGTCGTTTCACTCACGCATACATTAATTGAAGCGTTGTTGCTGTAAGTAGCGCCATTTTTCTCCCATGAGAAGTTAACATTAGACGCTCCGGCAGGTGTAAATCTCCATGCCTCATTGTGCGCTTCCCAGTCACCTAAATTTCTTCCCGGAGGAAAATGGGCTTGTGTTCCTGCTGCGTTTTGAATACCTATAACTCCGAGTCCGTCATTCCAGTCACAAACCGTCCTGTCTTTTACATATACTTCAATAATATTAGATGTTTCATATAAAACGATCTGGCTTGTTTGAAGTCCTTCAGAAGTACCACAATCATACAGGCCAATCTGGAAGTAGTTTACAACGAAACTTCTGCAAGGCGCTGTTCCCAATATCTGATAATTGATACTGTGCGGAAGCGGAGCAGTACTTTCCTCCGGATCAATGTCCTGATAAACACCATAAATTGCATTTCTGATAGGGAAATCAGGATTAGGAATTATCTCACCTGGCTCAGTATCCCATAGGCAACCGTATGCAGCCGTTGATGATGGCGTAAAAGTCAACACCCCATTAGATCCCACTTGAATGGAAGAGTAATTGGTTCCGAAGAAACAGAAATTAAATGGCAATACTGCCGGAGCCGACCATACATCATCAGTATTTACTGATACTTGTGTTCCCCCGGTAAAAGGGAAAGGTGGTGCAAAAGCTACTGGCAAAACAGAATAAGTTGTAGTTTCACCTGAATCTGTAAATGTTGCGGCAAGATCTACACAGCTTTCTCCCGGACATAATTCAATAATCTCAGATGGAACATTTACTTCTACACTGGCACAAACCGGAAGGGCTGTAGCAATAAAGAAATTGAATGGTCCGGCCCAAGTGCTTAAGTCATTGGAAGTACAGTTGCTTCTTACATAGAATTCATAAAATCCTGGTGCAAGGTTTGGTGCACATTGAGAAGTATTATAAGGCGTAGTGGCAGTTGGCAGTGTTGTTACAAGACATCCTGCTCCTGCTCCGGGAACTGCTCCTCCAGATGGCTGAATAACTATTTGCCAGCTTGTTGCAGGTCCTATTGAGGTCCATGTCAAATTTGCGCTGTTGCCATTTGTATCAATATAAGTTAATCCGGTAGGTTGCGGGCAAGTTGGCAATGTGGTAAAAGTAAACGGCCCAATCCAATCTCCTTTACTTCCAACTGCACAAATACCTCTTACATAATAGTCATATGTTGTTCCCGCCTGTAAGTTGTTTACTGTTGTTGATGGAGAAGTAAGATTTGGCAATTGACCAATAGTGGAAGCCGTAGGCGCCGTTCCTCCTGTAGTTACATAATAAACATCCCAGCCAACATTATTCGTTGAGCCGTTCCAGCTTAATGCCGCATAATCAATATTCGGGTTTGCGCTCAAACCTGATGGCGGAAGACATTTAGGGAAAAGACAATCAGCCGCAGAGTCACTGTACAATACAGTTCCCGCAAGATTTTCATTATCAGCTCCCATAGTAAACAATACTTGTGAAAAAGTATTGGTAATTGATACTTTCATCTCTTCTGGAAATTCTCCGGGAGTTGACCAATATAAATCAAATGGAATACCCGTACACAATGGCACTAATACAGAAATCACGGCCAAATTCTGAGCATCTGTAGGACCGGTTAAAGTCGCTACAACAACTCCGTTTTGTCTCACTTCCATAATACCTCCGTTCCAGCCATCACCGAAATCATCAGATACTTTGAAAATATAATTGCACTGGCTTATAGGGTTACATACTTTGGTCTGTACTGTTATTGGTCCTGCAGGCATACCTATATCGGTTCCGCCCTGACAGATTGATCGTACATATATGTCATACTTTGTTGATGCTGCAATCCCTGGGTAATTCAATGCGCTAATAAGCAACGATGGTGTTGACGCATCGATCCAGCCAGTAGTTGGTAATGGAAGCGTAGATGGAGATGGCACTACGAGTACCTGCCACGATGTTCCAATTCCGACCGGTGTCCAGTTTACCTGAAAAGAAAGATCCGTTATCAGGGTTGTATTGCCAAGTGTTGGTTTTGGACAAGTTGGCAATGTAGTAAAAGTAGTCGCCAGTGTCCATGGACTAGGCGTATTTACTGAACATACTGATTGTACATATACATCATAAGGAGTATCTGCATTCAAATCACCGGTCGGTATCGTAAATGATGCTGTTGGTGGAGTTGCAGTATATGGTGTAGTCTGATTCAATGCGGGTGGCGCTGAACCTGATGGTACTACATAAATATTCCATCCGATAGTTGGTACTCCTGAACTCACCCAGTTGATTTTTGCACTACTCGCTGTAATTGTAGCGGTTGGAACCGTAACGCCTGTTGGCGACTGGCATACAGGATTGATACAATCTACAGTTCCGGTATAAAGAGAAGATCCCGCCAGTCCGGCACTAGCAGTCGTTAGTGCGTAGATCGTTTGGTTGAAACTGTTTCTTATAGCTACCCTTACCTGACCAGGGTTAACTCCACCGTTATTCCAAAATAACTCAAACGGAATATTGTTACACATTGGAACGGTAATATTTACCGGTCCGCCGCCAGTTGTAAATGTACTACCGATAGTAGCCACTACAATTCCGTTCTGTTTTACCTGCATTGTTGCGCCATTCCATCCATTGTTGGCAGAATCCGTCATGCTAAAGGTATAGTTACATTGGTTGACAACCTCACATATTGAAGTATTAAATAAATAAGGTCCAGACCAAATGCTAAATAGTCCGTTACCGCAATCTGCTCTTACCCAATATTGATAGGCAGTAGCTGCTTGTAAATTGTCTACCAGATAATTCGTGTTGTCATTCGTTTGAACTCCAGAACCTGCAGGAATTGCAGAACCTAGTGGTTGAACAGCAATTTCCCAGGAATTAGCCGTGCTTCCTGTTCCGTTAGCCCAGGTCAATTCGGCAGTTGTAGTTCCAATATTTGTAGCCGTGCCATTAATTGGATTCGGACAAGTTACTTTCTGTATAAGTAAGTTATACATGAAAGTTCCTGTAGCGGCTGTTGAAGATATTAATATATATATAGGTACATTAGCTGTAACTGCTAATGAGGGAATTGACCGGATGTTAGCATTATTATTTCCAACCCCTCCAATACAACTTGTACCCACACTTGCGCAACTGTTATAAACAAAAATACTTGTACTGCTGGTACCAAGTGGATTCATTGTAATATTTAAGAATCCGCTCTCTGTTGGCGTATACGTGTAAACAACATCATTTCCGGCTAGATATGTGCCATTTGCACCACATCCGGTACCGGGAGACACTGAAGTAATATTATTACCATAAATAGCGGTATTGCTGACATCTGAATAGGGAAGTAACGGCACTACTTTTGGACCCGCACATGTAGAACCCAAAGGAGGCGTATTAAAATTAAAAGGACCAATCCATTCGCTGTTTGTAAGTGTACATATTGCCCTGACATAGAATTGATAAGAAGTTCCTTCGGTTAAAGTTCCGACAGGAAGTACTCCTTGTCGTGGTGTAGAAGAATTGGTAACTGGAACAATTGTTCCGCTTCCTAAATTGAAACCCGATAGTCCCCATTGCACTTCAAATTGTGATTGGGTTGATCCTGTTACTACAGACCATGTTAATGTAGCACCCGTAGCAGAAGCTGTGGCACCCAATGGCGCAATCGGATCTTCACAACGCTGTAATAATCTCACATCATCGATAAGCCATCTGTCACCACTGGTAACATCTTCCGGCTGAGTGAAAACTTTAACGAATGCAAAATATCTTGCTCCCGAAAAAGGCAGGTTGATTATTTTTTCCTCAAAATCCAATTGATTTGAAGTAAGCGTACTCAGTTGTGCTTCAGAATAATCTGCAAGAATAAGTGTATACGAAGAAAGGTCTGCCTGATTCGCAGATGATGATGCCCTAACCTGATATCTCGTACCCAAGTCACCCTGTAAAGTTTGTCTTGTAAAGAAACGCAGCTGGCTATTTGCTAAAACCGTAATTTGTGGAGTGATAAGCCATTCCTGAGCCAAAACACCCGGGCCCGTATTTTCACGATCTACATAGGCACAGTTGGTTCCCGAATTTGCGGGGAACGACACAATGGTTGACCTCCAGTTTGGATTTGAATTTGTTCTGTTGTCCCTTACAAGCCAGGAGCCCAGTCCCAAAGCCGTTGATTGCGGCAATGCCCAGGCACCGGTTGCATCCGGTGTTGCGGGAGCTCCTTCAAACCCCTCATTAAGCTGTGAAAAGCCTGATAATGAGATGAAAGACATTAAAATCAATAAAATAATTTTTTTCATAAATGAAAATTTAGTTGGTTTAATATAGTTTTGTAAATTTTGAGTTCCAAATTTAACAAAAATTATGAAACCATTAACGTAATTTTATTTTTTAACGGTCTCATGCAAACGATGTATAGTTTTTAAAAACGATATCGTTTTATGACCTCTCAAATTCATTAGCTTTGCAACAGAAATAATTTTATGTTAGAAATAGAAAAAAATACTTTTGAAAAAACGGTTGTGGTCGGAATTATAACTCAAAACCAGCCTGAAGAAAAATTGATGGAATATCTCGACGAACTCGAATTCCTGACTTTTACCGCAGGTGGCGAAGTTGTGAAAAGATTTTACCAAAAAATGGAGCGTCCCAATCCGAAAACTTTCCTCGGTACAGGAAAAATGGAAGAGATCAATCTGTATGTAAAACAACACGACATATCGACTGTAATATTTGATGACGAACTATCACCGTCTCAACAAAAAAACATCACCAAAATACTCAACTGCAAAGTTTTGGACCGGACCAATCTGATTCTGGATATTTTTGCGCAACGTGCTGAAACCTCTTACGCCAGAACACAGGTAGAATTAGCGCAATGCCAATATTTACTGCCTAGATTATCTGGAATGTGGACCCACCTTGAGCGGCAAAAAGGAGGAATTGGAATGCGCGGACCGGGTGAAACTGAGATTGAAACCGACCGTAGAATTGTGCGTGACAGGATTGCTTTATTAAAAGACAAAATCAAAGTAATCGACAAGCAAATGTCTGTTCAGCGCGGCAATCGTGGTGCGATGGTGCGCGTGGCTTTAGTCGGTTATACCAATGTTGGGAAATCCACCTTGATGAATGTCATCAGCAAAAGTGACGTTTTCGTTGAGAATAAGCTCTTCGCGACTTTGGATACAACCGTTCGGAAAGTCGTAATTAAAAACCTGCCTTTTTTGCTTTCGGATACTGTTGGGTTTATTCGAAAATTGCCAACGCAACTGGTCGATTCCTTCAAAAGCACTTTGGATGAAGTGCGGGAAGCAGATTTGCTATTGCACGTCGTTGATATTTCTCATGCTGATTTTGAGGACCATATCGAGTCTGTAAATCAAACTTTACTTGATATCAAAAGCAATGACAAGCCAACAATCATGGTATTTAATAAAATTGATGCCTATAAGCACCTGACGATTGATGAAGATGATTTAATTACCGAAAAAACGAAAAGACATTACACGCTTGAAGAATGGAAACAAACCTGGATGAGCGATGTAGGCGAAGAAAACGCGCTGTTTATTTCGGCTGTCAATAAGGAAAATTTTGAAGAATTCAGGGAACGCATTTATGAAGCCGTAAGACAAATTCACATCACCCGTTTTCCATACAACAAGTTTTTATATCCGGATTACCATGATGCGGTTGAAAAAGACGAAGAATAAATTCAAAAAAAAAGACCTCAATGCTGAGGTCTTTTTTTATATCCGATTTTAAATTTTAGAATCCGAAATTAACTCCCAATCCGAAAATTTCCTTTGTCTGCAATCCGCGAAAAGCGTTGTCATCATAAATCGCCTGAAAAAGAACATTGGTAGACAAATATTTGTTCACTCTCATGACAATAGCCAATGAATAATCAACATCTACATTTTGAGTATCTTCAAGATAATTGGTGTATAAATTCAAGGTGTTTTCAGCAGAAATATTGGTCATAATATTGAGCTTATAATAAGCCGAAGCATAAAAACCCAGTTCATAACGCATGCTATTTCCCTGCTCAACGCCAAAGTACTCTTCATTAGGTAATGTAAAAGCCGCGTCTACAAACGTAAGTTTAGAAGTAACCGGAGCCAGGTTTATTTTTAAGTTATCGTTTTTCTTCCAGAATAATCCCGGACCAAAAGTCAAATAGGCAGGAGAAAATATATTGGTATATGGTGTCCTGAATTCAACACTGGTAACAGGATCTTTGTCGTAAACATAACCCTTTGTGAATTGTGTCCTGAAATTCAAAAAGAAAGAATAATACCATTCTCCAAAGGCTTTTTTGCCTAAAACCGAATTGAATTCGAAACGGTCATCGGTCTTTTTTTCATAAGGCGCATTCTTGGACTGGATCAATCCGTATGAGGCCAAAACCTTATTGTCCCAGGTCCAGTCTTTCTTTTTATAATTAAAATCGTAATTGATGCTAACGTTTCCGGATAAGTTGTTTTCTCCACCCGCAACCCAATTACTAAAATTGGACTGATTAAACAATAATGAGAAATTCCCTTTGGTTTTCCATCCAATAGTTGCTGTATCTGCAAGGGTTTTAACCGCTTTTTCGGTGTTTTGAGCCAATTCCTTTTCAGAATTTTGGGCTTGCAGCAGCGAGGTAACTGCAAGAAGCGAAATGAATAAAAGTGCTTTTTTCATTTTTGTTTGTGTTTTAGTTACACAAAGATACTAAAAACGGGTATTTTTAAATTTGATTGGGATTATTTTTTTGCCGACTTGTAGAGTGGCACAGCCGAACACGCTTCGCCATACATAATACTTTTTGCAAATGGCTGCAGGTTTTGCGCGGCCAAAACATACGCACTCATTGGCACCGGTTTTTTCGAACAGCCTTTTATAATAACTGGTTTATCCTGGTAAATGCTGTAATCAATTGTTGGAAGAATTTCGTGGTATAACGCAGTATCAAGATCTTCAAGCGTTCCGTTGACAATTTTTTTAGCGAAAGGCGCAAGATTCAACGTAACTAAAATAGAAGCCCAAGCCGGAACAATCGCATCTGTACTGCAATCAACCGCCACATATTGATCGCGGTATTGTGACCAATCGTGATGCTTCAGATGCTCGCGAAAGTCTCTCTCTTTTAACAGAAATCCTTCCAGCAACCATTGTGAAATATCAATCTGCGACCGCGTACCTTTCGGATAATAGTCTTCCAGGTTGAAAACCTCGAGCGCGCTATTGGCAACGCGGTTGATAATTTCTTCTTCCATTACAGCATTCCGAGTTCTAGTTTGGCTTCTTCGCTCATTAGATCTTTACTCCACGGCGGATCAAAGGTAATTTCAACCTCAGCCGCTTTTACGTTTTCAATGCCTTTCACTTTTTCTTCCACTTCCCTCGGCAAGCTTTCCGCAACGGGACAATTGGGCGAAGTGAGTGTCATCAGGATCTTTACTTCATAATCGGTGTTGACCATGACGTCATAAATCAAACCGAGTTCGTATATATCAACCGGAATTTCAGGATCGTAAATGGTTTTGAGCTTTTTTACAATTTCTTCTCCGAGTAAATGGGTGTCTATTTCGTGTTCCATAATTTATTTTTGTGAGTCGAATGCCAGTGCATACATTTTTATTTGTTTGATCATCGAAACCAAACCGTTTGCGCGCGTGGGCGACAATTGCTCTTTAAGCCCGATTTCATCAACGAACTTCGTATCGGCTTCCAGTATTTCGGAAGGTTGCTGATTTGAAAATGCACGTATCAAAACTGCAATAATGCCCTTTGTAATAATCGCATCGCTATCTGCAGTGAAAATCACTTTATTATCGGTCATTTTTGCATGAAGCCAAACTTTAGACTGGCATCCTTTGATCGTGTTTTCTTCGGTTTTATATTGTTCATCGATCAACGGAAGGCTTTTGCCCAAATCAATTACATATTGAAATCGTTCATCCCAATCGTCAAACATCGAAAATTCATCTACAATTTCTGCCTGTATTTCCTTAATCGTCATTATTTTTTTTAATAAATGAAGTTATTTTGCTGACCAGTTTTTCGATTTCAACCGGCGGATTTCCATGATCAAAGTTAACACTTTCATAGGTCTTTCCTTTGTAAATAATTTTTAATCCTGCTATCGCCGCACCATCGTAAAATCGTTTTTCACTGGGTGCTTTTAGATTGGGGATTTCGTCTAAATCGATATCCTGAAATGAAGCTATTAATTGTTTCCAGTCGGTTTCATTGATTTTTATCGATTGAGGTTTTTCATTCCCATCTCTGTCTTTTGATATCGTTGCCGTTTGGTTTTGGATGACCACTTTTCTGAAATAGCCGCGTGTATTTGCCGTATATTCAATTGCTGCGGTTTGCATGTCCTGCTTTTTCTCATCATTACAGCCTTTTCCGAGAAAAATAGTAAGAAGTATCAAAGAAATTACCTTCATTTATTTGGTTTTAGGATAACATTTTTTTAGCTTTTTGAATGGCTTCTATCATCGCATCCACTTCTTCGGTGGTATTGTAAAATGAAAAAGATGCCCTTATTGTTCCCGGAATCCTGAAAAAATTCATCACCGGCTGCGCGCAATGGTGGCCGGTTCTGACAGCAATTCCGTTTTTGTCTATAATTGTACCGATATCATACGGATGAATTCCTTCAATATTAAACGAAATGACGGAAGTTTTTTCTTTGGCAGTGCCAATGATTTTGAGGCCTTCAATTGCTGATAATTGTTCGGTTGCGTAATGCAGTAATTTTCTTTCCTGTTGCTGAATATTGTCAAATCCAACCGAATTCATATAATCTATAGCAGTTCCCAGTACAATTCCGGCAGCAATATTAGGTGTTCCGGCTTCAAACTTATGCGGCAAATCGGCATACGTTGTTTTTTTAAAAGTCACTTCTTTTATCATTTCACCTCCTCCTTGATAAGGCGGCAATTGATTAAGCCAGCTTTCTTTTCCGTATAAAATTCCAACACCTGTCGGACCATACATTTTATGCCCCGAAAATACGTAAAAATCACAATCCAGTTGCTGCACGTCCGGCTTTAGATGAGGAACAGCCTGAGCACCATCAATTAATACGGCGGCGCCAACCTGATGCGATTTTTCAATAATATATTGGATCGGGTTAATCGTTCCCAACGCATTGGAAATATGATTAACAGTAACTATTTTTGTTTTTTTCGATAACAATTGATCGAATGCCTCAAGCAACAATTCTCCGGTTTCATTCATCGGAATTACTCTCAAGACCGCGCCTGTTTTTTCGCAAAGCATCTGCCATGGCACAATATTGCTGTGGTGTTCCATTGCGGAAACTAAAATCTCATCTCCCGGTTTTAAAATGGAAGCAAATCCGTTGGTGACAAGGTTAATACCGGCAGTGGTTCCGGAAGTAAAAATCACTTCATGAGAAAACTTCGCATTGATATGATTTTGTACTTTCTTCCTCGAAATTTCATAGGCATCGGTAGCCAATTGGCTTAACGTATGTACGCCACGATGAATATTAGCGTTGATTTCGCTGTAATATTTTGAAATCGCATCTATCACCACTTGTGGCTTTTGCGACGTAGCTCCGTTGTCGAAATAAACCAATGGTTTTCCGTTTATTTTTTGCGAAAGAATCGGAAAGTCGGCCCTGATTTTTTGAATATCAAACATGTGATAAGTAGCATTTTTTCTAACTACAAAAGTAGTAAAACTTAGTGCTATAATTCTGAATATTATGTTATTTGTTTGTGCGCTTTAAAACGATTCGCTCGCACCGCCGCCACTAAATCCGCCACCGCCAAAAGTCATGTTTTGTTCGGGCGCATTGACTTCGGTATTCAACCGTGTAATGATGATGGCCTGTGCGTATAGCAACGAATTGGTATTGCTGTTTTTGTCGCGCATAAAAGTGATGCCGCTTTCCTTGTGTTTCAATTTTTGGATACAAAAATAAGCCGACACAAATAACAGTATTCCCGCAAGAACCAACGCATTTTCCGGCGGCATAAAACTATAATAATATTGGATGGAAAAAATCGCAAAACCCAATGCCAGCAGGCCGATTATAAACATGGTGCGGGTTTTTTGCTTGAGAGAAATGATGATGTATAAAACAGGCATCAAAAACGTCAGTACATAAAAAACAAACGACAACGGAATGTCATTATTCCCATTGATGACAATTCCCATAAGCACTTGCGATAATTCCCGAACGACAAGATAATTAACCGAAAGGCACACTAAAATTAGGCTATACGCTTGTAAGACCAAAAGTGCATTTTTATAAATGATTAAATCGGGATCAGGATTTAATTTAGCGTAAATTCCGTAGAGCCCGATTCCAAGAAAAAGCATGACAAAAGAAAGGTACATTTTGTCAACAATCCCAAAATCCAAAACAAATATACTTACTACTCCTGTGATTCCTATTAAAGCAAATAGCGCCGAAATAGTATTCACATAACGGATGGCGCTTATCAATCCAACTATAAAAAGCGTTGTAAAAGCAGCTATCGGACTTTCAGTCGTCATTCCAACCGCAACACCCAGAATAAGCTGAAATCCGAGAATAAATACATCATCTAAACCATGTCCGTAATATTTTTTCCTGACAAGCAGTTCTGAGATAACCACACCTATTGCGCTGTAAACGAATAGCATAAATTCATAGTTGTTGTCTATAATGGGCAATGCCAATAATGAAACCGCTCCGATTATTGAAGAATATAATAAGATTCCCAATAAAAAAAATCCTATCCGTATCAGAATATTATCGCTTGTTTTAAATATCGGATACCGCAATTGAATTGTTTTCCATTGATCAGCGGTTATGAATCCGCTGTCTTTCAGGCTTTTGGATTCAGACACCAGCATAGTGTTTTTAAGAAGTAGTTTATCTAATGCTATCATCATTCTTATTAAATTGTTTAATTGTCCGGATGAATAAAATAATCGAACCGATGAAATAAACAGGCGCAAGGATGGAAAGCAACTCATAATTTTCTATATGAGCAAATTCCAAAAACCTGAACAGCAGAATATTAAAGCCAATAAAGCCATAAATCAGCACAAATACAAAAACCGAAATGGCCCGCAACCGGTAGCTTTTCTTGAAAAAATAAATACCCGAAGCCAAAAGAAAAAAAGCATACAAAAACCAATATTCCTGAAATAATCCTGTAATGCAACAAATTCCAATTAAATGCAGGGAAAAAGTAAGATGGAATACAGTGAAATGTTTTTTAAGAGCAATCTTTTCTGAATATTCTGCCCATACAATCAACAATATACCTAAAGCAACACCGTAATAAAACAGCGACGGATTGTCGAAGAAATTATTTTCCAATAATGCTTTCGGGGTAATTGTAATTCCGACAGTTGCCGCCAGTCCTGTGATTCCTACAGATAAAGCGCTGCGGTTGTCAAAATAATACGCTGAAGTTAAAGCGATCAATGCGGCAATTAAAGTGGCCAGTTCATAATTATTTCCGAAGGGTTCGTATTGAATCTGGAAATAACCAATAAAAATACAGCTTAAAATTGTTGCTGTAAGTACAATATAATTAAAAACCGGATTGTCAAAATTGGTTTCACCCTTAGAAAACTCTTTGGCATTTTTAAAACAAAAATAAAAACACGCTGCTGTTAATGCCAATAAAATAAGAAGAATTATCGAATGTCCAATGGTATCGATGTTTTTATAAATGAATATTCCGGCACCTGTTGTAAAAAGTAAAACCGACAAATAAAGCAGGAATTGTAACTCATTATGCAATGAAAAAATCCCGACCAAGCGATAAGCCTTGATTTCGGCAAACTGCTTTCGGGTAATGAGTCTTTCATTTAAAAGCTGTTCTGCAATATTTTCTTTGTTGTCGTCCATTGAAAATAGTTTCATTTGATTATTGTCAAATATACATTCTTTTCAAAGTCGAAAATAGTTTCTTGAAATTTAAGCAAATGATTCTGTTAATTTTTTACTTTTACTTCGGTTTACCTTTTACCGTTTTTGATGAAAAAGAGATATATTTTACTTGCATTTTTCCTCACAGCCATTGCTGTGGTTATTTTTATCAATTATCCGAAACTCAATCTTATTTCGGGTTTTTCGGCCAAAAGTGTGGCTTCAGCACATTTTGCCGACGGTCGGACCTTATTAGCCATTGAAACCGGCGACAATGATATTCCTTTGGTCAATTTAGCAACGAATACTATTAATGAAAGCGAAAGATCGGCTTCTGCATCCGTTTTTGGGTTGAAAAAACGCACGGCAATTTATCGTGACGGATTAGGATCTGTCCTGGTTGATGATGATTTTGATACGACAAAGCCGTATGATATTCCGAAGAGAGTCAAAACCGCAACCAATCTTCCTTTTCCTTACGGCGACAATGAGCCGAAAGACACTTTCTTCAGCAACATCAATTACGGAAAATTACAGAAAGCCATCGACGATGCGTTTGATCACAAAGGCAATCCTGTAAAACGGACACGCTCGGTTCTCGTGGTTTACAAAGACAAGATTATAGCAGAAAAATATGATACGGGGTTTTCAAAAAAATCGCGTATTCTGGGTTGGTCAATGACCAAAAGTATTACCGCGACAATGTTTGGGATCTTGCAGAAGCAAGGAAAAATCAACATTAACAATCCGGCTCCGATTCCTGAGTGGAAAAATGACAAACGCGCCAAAATCACCATCAATGATTTGCTTCACATGAACAGCGGACTTGAGTGGGAAGAAAATTATGAAACCATTTCAGATGCGACAAAAATGTTGTTTATAGAAAGAGACATGACGGTTTCACAATTGAGAAAACGGGCTGTTTTTACTCCTGATACCCATTGGAACTACTCTTCCGGAACTTCTAATTTGCTGTCGGGAATTTTACGGAAACAATTCAAAACCCATCAGGAATACCTTGATTTCTGGTATTCGGCGCTCATTGATAAAATTGGGATGCATTCCATGTTCATCGAAACCGATATGTCAGGAAATTACGTCGGATCATCCTATGGCTGGGCAACAACGCGCGATTGGGCAAAATTTGGACTGCTTTATCTGCACAAAGGCAACTGGAACGGCGAACAATTGTTTGATGAAAGCTGGGCAAAATATGTAGCGACACCAACCAATACTTCTGATGGTCGTTATGGCGGACATTTTTGGCTGAATACAGGCGGTTATTATCCTGACGCGCCAAAAGATTTATACTCGGCCAATGGATTTCAGGGCCAAATGGTTTTTATCATTCCGTCGATGGATCTTGTGATTGTACGAATGGGACTAAAGGAAGATCCCGGATTTGATTTTAATTTATTGCTGAAAGAAATTATTGGAAGTCTAAAAAAATAAGCTGAAAATCAGTGACATTTTTTTTAGCCCCGGTTGAAGTGGAAATCCTTTTTAGAAAATTGCCATGAAGCGCAGCGGAATAGCAGTTTTCTAAAAAGATTGCAACGAAAGACGGGAAATAGCTCCTGAAAATTACTATAAATCGAATCCCATATTGACACCAAGTTTCATTGCGATAATCTTCGTGATTCGTTGTTTGAGTTCAGGGATTTTGATGCTTTCTATTACTTCATTTGAAAAAGCATACATTAATAAAGCTTTGGCTTCTTTTTGTGGGATTCCGCGTGATTGCATGTAAAACATGGCCTTGTCATCGAGTTGCCCAATAGTACAGCCGTGGGAACATTTGACATCGTCGGCAAAAATCTCCAATTGTGGTTTGGCATTGATCGTGGCCTTATCGCTGAGTAAAATATTATTGTTTTGCTGAAAGGCATCTGTTTTTTGGGCTTCTTTTTCGACGAAAATCTTACCGTTGAATACGCCGGTTGAACGCTCTGCAAATATGCCTTTATAATTTTGATGGCTTTCGCAATTGGGCGTGGCGTGCTGGACAAGTGTGTAGTGATCAACGTGTTGCTTGCCTTCAATAATGGTAATTCCTTTTAAAGTGCTGTCGATATGTTCGCCTTGATGGTAAAAATTGAGATTGTTTCTCGTGATGTTTCCACCGAATGAAAATGTATGCACAGACACATGCGTCTGGTCTTTTTGGGCAATGTAAGTATTGTCAATTAATGACGCTTCGAGGTTGTCATTCTGGATTTTATAGTAGTCGACAATGGCCCGCTTTTTGGCAAAAATCTCGGTAACAGAATTGGTAAGCACCGGATTATCGTTTAAACTTTGGTGTCGTTCAATAATTTGTACGTGCGCATTTTCTCCAACAATAATCAGGTTTCGCGGCTGAACCAAAAGTGCGGCTTCGGTTCCGGTAGAAAAATTGATAATTTCTATGGGTTTTTCGACGACTTTGCTTTTCGGAATATTGATATATGCGCCTTCAAGTGCGAAAGCAGTATTTAAAGAAGTTAAACTTTCGTCTTTATTGGCTATTTTGTTGAAATATTCGTCGATGACCATTTTATATTTCGGTTTCGTCAATGCAGATGACATCAGGCAAACATCTAATCCATCATGTGTTGTAGAAGACAAAAACGAGCTAAAAACGCCATCAACGAAAATCACTTTATAAGTATCGATTTCATGAAGGAAATATTTTTTTACTTCCGAAAATTCGATAGCATTTTCCTTTTTTGGGAACACGCTGAAGTCATTTTTTAAGATCGAGTTAAGCGAAGTATATTTCCAGGCTTCTTCCTTTTTGGTTGGAAAACCTTTGGTTTCAAAATTTTTAATGGCTTCGGTGCGCAAATCATGCAAATCTGAATGCACGTCGACACGTTCTTCAAAAGCCATGAAAGAGGAGATGAGTTTTTCTTTAAGTTCCATTTGGGAATTATGCTTCTTGTTCTTGTTTAATCCAATCGTATCCTTTTTCCTCGAGTTCATAAGCGAGTTCTTTCCCGCCGGATTTTACAATTCTTCCATTGTATAAAACGTGAACGAAATCTGGGACGATATAGTCTAAAAGCCTTTGGTAGTGCGTGATTACGATGACGGCGTTTTTTTCGCTTTTCAATTTATTGACACCGTTGGCGACAATTCTTAACGCATCAATATCAAGTCCTGAATCGGTTTCATCAAGAATAGCCAGTTTTGGTTCGAGCATGGCCATCTGGAAAATTTCGTTGCGCTTTTTTTCTCCTCCGGAAAATCCTTCATTGAGAGATCTCGACATAAATTTGCGGTCGATTTCCAGTAATTCTGATTTTTCACGGATCAATTTCAGCATTTCATTGGCGGGCATTTCTTCAAGTCCTTTCGCCTTACGGCTTTCATTGATGGCGGTTTTCATAAAATTGGTTACCGAAACACCGGGAATTTCTACCGGATATTGAAAGGATAAGAAAACACCTCTGTGCGCTCTTTCTTCGGGTGACAAATCGGCTAAATCTTCTCCGTCAAGAATTACTTCGCCTTCCGTTACTTCATAATGTTCGTTTCCTGCAATTACGGCAGAAAGTGTGCTTTTTCCGGAACCATTCGGACCCATAATTGCATGGACTTCGCCTGCATTTACATTTAAATTAATGCCCTTTAAAATATCTTTATCTTCGACTTTAGCGTGTAAATTTTTAATCTGTAACATGTTTGTTTTTGTATAGTTTGAGCGATTATCCGACTGATCCTTCCAGCGAAATCTCTAATAATTTTTGAGCTTCAACGGCAAATTCCATTGGAAGTTTGTTCAATACTTCTTTACTGAAACCATTCACAATCAAGGCAATTGCTTTTTCAGTTGGAATGCCGCGCTGGTTGCAGTAAAAAACCTGGTCTTCTCCAATTTTTGAAGTGGTAGCTTCGTGTTCTATTTTTGCCGACGGATTTTTGCTTTCGATATACGGAAAAGTATGCGCACCGCAATTATTGCCCATCAGCAAAGAATCGCATTGTGAAAAATTCCTGGCATTTTCGGCTCTGGCGCCTATCTGAACCAAACCTCTGTAACTGTTTTGTGACTTTCCGGCAGAGATTCCTTTAGAAATAATTGTTGATTTTGTGTTTTTTCCGAGGTGGATCATTTTCGTTCCGGTATCGGCTTGCTGATGGTTATTGGTAACAGCAATCGAATAAAATTCACCAACGGAATTATCGCCTTTCAAGATGCATGACGGATATTTCCAGGTGACCGCAGAACCAGTTTCAACCTGTGTCCAGGAAATTTTTGCGTTTTTCTCACAAATTCCTCTTTTGGTAACGAAATTATAAACACCGCCTTTTCCTTCTTTATTTCCGGGAAACCAGTTTTGAACAGTTGAATACTTGATTTCGGCATCGTCAAGCGCGATTAATTCGACAACAGCGGCATGCAATTGGTTTTCATCACGGCTTGGTGCTGTACAACCTTCGAGATACGAAACGTAGCTTCCTTCATCGGCAATGACAAGCGTTCTTTCAAACTGGCCTGTTCCGGCTTGGTTGATTCGGAAATACGTAGACAATTCCATTGGACAACGCACACCTTTTGGAATATAACAGAATGAACCGTCAGAAAAAACCGCTGAATTCAATGCTGCATAAAAATTGTCTTTTTGAGGAACTACTGAACCGATATATTTTTGGACCAAATCCGGATATTCCCTGATTGCTTCAGAAATAGAGCAGAAAATAATCCCTTTTTCGTTTAGTGTTTTTTTGAAAGTTGTAGCGACGGAAACCGAATCGATAACAATGTCCATTGCAACACCGGAAAGCATTTTTTGTTCATCGATTGAAATTCCGAGTTTTTTAAATGTTTCGAGTAATTCCGGATCAACTTCATCCAGACTTTCATATTTTGCTTTACTGAGTGGTGCTGAGTAATAGGAAATGGCTTGAAAATCTGGTTTTTCATAATGAACATTTGCCCATTCAGGCTCGGTCATTTCCTTCCAGGCACGAAAAGCTTCAATACGCCAGTCGGTCATCCATTGCGGTTCTTCTTTTTTGAGGGAAATGGCGCGGACAATGTTTTCATTGAGTCCGATAGGAAATGTATCCGACGCTATATCAGTATAAAATCCGTACTCGTATTCTTTATTTTCGAGTTCAACTTTTAAATCGTCTTCGGTATATTTTGACATTTTTTTAGTCTAATGTTAAAAGTAAAAAGCTAAAGCCTGTAGAATTGCTTCTTTTGACTTCGCTTTGAACTATAATGAAAAGCTTTCCCCGCAACCGCAGGTTCTGCTTGCATTCGGATTATTGAATACAAATCCTTTCCCGTTTAATCCTCCTGAAAACTCTAAAATAGTGCCGGCAAGATATAAGAAACTCTTTTTTTCAACGGCAATTTTCACATTATTGTCTTCAAAAACCTTATCGTTTTCTCCCAGCGATTTGTCAAATTTTAATTCATAAGACAAGCCCGAGCATCCGCCACTTTTTACACCTACTCTTACATAATCTTTGGCAGCATCAAAACCATCGTCTTTCATCATATCGAAGATTCTTTTACTTGCCGTATCTGATACTTTAATCATAGTTATATTGATTTTGTATGAAATTTAATTTCGTCCCGTTTGGCCATAAAGGCTTTAGGTTCCGCAAAGATATAGCATAAAAAGCTTTTTGCCACATAACCTAACATTTTTATAACGAATGCGTTTATAGAATTTTCTTATTTGTTTAATTTAAACCGATGGATTTTATAAATTGCATCGTCTTAAAACGTTAGAATAATGAATCTATATCCAATTGAAGCCGGAAATTTTAAACTTGACGGCGGTGCTATGTTTGGCGTTGTGCCAAAACCAATCTGGAACAAAACCAATCCTGCTGATGAAAATAATCTTATCGATATTGCTGCCCGATGCCTTTTGATTGAAGACGGTAACCGCCTGATCCTGATCGACACGGGAATGGGAGACAAGCAATCGGAGAAATTTTTTGGTTATTATGCACTCTGGGGCAATCATTCTATCGACAAATCTCTCGCTAAATACGGTTTCCATCGTGATCAAATTACAGATGTTTTTATGACGCACCTGCATTTTGACCATTGTGGCGGAAGTGTGCGGTGGAACAAAGATAAAACGGGCTATGAACCTGCTTTTAAGAATGCGAAATTCTGGAGCAATGACAACCATTGGGAATGGGCAACAAAACCCAATGCACGTGAGAAAGCTTCATTTCTTTCAGAAAATATTCTGCCGATGCAGGAAAGCGGGCAGCTTCATTTCATCAACAGGCCAACAGGTGATTTCTTGGCTGATTCAGAATTGGGATTCGGCATTTTTTTCGCCGATGGCCATACCGAAAAAATGATGATTCCGCAAATTCAATACAAAGACAAAACCATTTGTTTTATGGCAGATTTACTGCCTACGGCAGGCCACATTCCGCTGCCTTATGTAATGGGATATGACACGAGACCGCTTTTAACGATGCCCGAAAAGTCAAAGTTCCTTACTGAAGCCGCGCTAAACAATTATTTCCTTTTTCTCGAACATGACGCGCATAATGAAATTATTACTGTTGTTGATACGGAAAGAGGCGTTAGGTTAAATGAAGTTTTCTCTTGTAACGAAATCTTCGGTTAAGCTACTAACTTTTGGATTTTTGATTAATTGCATAATCAACTGAATTCTTACTTATTGCGGATTGTATTTTGGCGCATAACCCATTTAAATTTAATTTATGCTAAAACTGATTTATATTATTACGGTTTTGTTGTTTTCGACAATACTTTCGGCTTTATCAGGTTTGATGCCGGAACCAACTATTTGCTCCAATTTTATATCCCATTATTTTTTTTAATATCTAATTGATAACCAGTCCAAACTGCATAAAGTATTGTTAATTCCTTTCCAATTTTGACAAACCTGCATATTTTTGACGCACTTAAATTTAATGAAATGAAAAATTTAAAATTAGCTTTCTTATCCCTTGCCTTTGCTGTTTCAGGAATGATAAACGCGCAAGGCACCACTTTTCAGGCTAAAAAAGCAAAACTTTCAGAAAACGAATTGAAAAGATGGAGCCATCTCGATCTTGCAAAAGACAGTATTCCGGGAATGAGTGTTGATCGCGTTTACAGCGAATTGATAAAGAACAAAACCAGCAAAAAAGTAATTGTTGGCGTTGTGGATTCCGGAGTAGATATCGATCACGAAGATCTGAAGTCTGTAATCTGGACCAATCCTAAGGAAATTGCGGGTAACGGAATTGACGATGATAAAAACGGATACATTGACGATGTGCACGGTTGGAATTTCCTTGGCGATTCCGGCAATGAAACACTCGAAATGACCCGAATCGTAAAAAAAGGCGATGATGGTTCCGAAACATACAAAACGGCAAAAGCAGAATATGATAAAAAGTTTCAGGAATACCAGCAAGGCAAACAGCAGGTAGATTTTATTTTTAATGCTGATAAAACCATTCAGGATTTCCTTAAAAAAGACAATTACACTCTTGAAGAAGTAAAAGCAATTGTTTCAACTGATCCAAATGTAAGCAAAAGCAAAATGGTAATGTCGCAGATTATTCCGCAGGCCGGAGCCGATTTCCGTGAAGGTTTAAAAGAATACAAAGAGCAGGTTTACAACATGCTTGACTACAACCTGAATGTTGAATTTGATGGAAGAAAAGTTTTGGGCGACAATCCCGACGACATGAAAACCAAATTTTACGGAAATAATATAGTTTACGGACCAGATAAAAAAGATGCATTGCACGGAACTCACGTTGCAGGCATCATAGCACAGCAGAGAAATAACAACTTAGGTGGCGACGGAATCGCAAACAATGTTGATATCCTGGCAATTCGTGCGGTTCCAAATGGAGACGAATATGATAAAGATATTGCGCTGGCAATTCGGTATGCTGTCGATAATGGTGCCAAAGTCATTAATGGCAGCTTCGGGAAAAATTATTCTCCGCACAAACAATGGGTTTACGACGCGATCAAATATGCCGAAAGCAAAGATGTTCTGATTGTTCACGCTGCCGGAAATGATTCGAAAAACATTGATATTGAAAGCAATTTTCCCAATGATTCTGATGATAAAAAAACAGAATTTGCCGACAATGTTCTTACTGTAGGCGCATTGAATTACGAATATGGCGAAAATGTTGTTGCTGAATTTTCGAACTACGGAAAAATCAATGTCGATGTATTTTCTCCGGGTGTCCAAATTTACGCTACAACACCAAATAACGAGTACCGATTTGAACAGGGAACTTCAATGGCGTCTCCAAATGTTGCCGGAGTTGCTGCTTTGCTTCGATCTTACTATCCGAAACTGACTGCTAAACAAGTTAAACATATTCTTATGGATTCTGGAACTTCACTTCCCGGAAATGTTGTTGTTGGCGGAAATCCGGATGACAAACGTAAATTTGAAGATTTATCAAAATCGGGAAAAATAGTCAATGCTTACAATGCTTTTGTAATGGCCGAAAAACTATCAAAAAAACCGGCAAAGAAAAAAGTAAGAGGCTAATCTGTTTTTTAATCTAAAAATGAGCTTGCCTGAAAATTTGAGTTTTCCGGCAAGCTTATTTGTTTTATTCAATACTCCTAAAATCGTCAACTAATGAAAATAATAATTCCTTTCTTCTTATTCGCATTCTCAGCCTCATTCGCCCAAAATGCTTCCTACTGGCAACAGCATGTCGACTATAAAATGGACGTGGTTATGGATGCCAAAAACTATCAGTACAAAGGCAAACAGCAATTGGTTTATACTAATAATTCTCCCGACACTTTAAAAAGGGTTTTTTATCATTTATACAACAATGCGTTTCAACCGGGAAGTGAAATGGATGCGCGCGTAATGTCGATTGCTGATCCCGACAGAAGAATGGTAAACAAAACAAAAGTTAATGGTAAGGAAATCAAAGAAAGCCGGCTTGCACAACTGAAACCTAATGAAATTGGTTATCTCAAAATAACAAATTTCAAGCAGGATGGCATTTCTGCAATTGCCAAGGAAGTTGGTACCATACTCGAAGTCACGCTTGCTAAACCCATTCTCCCACATACAAAAACTACTTTTACTTTAGATTTCGACGGACAATCGCCTGTTCAGATTCGCCGTTCGGGAAGGAATAATTCTGAAGGTGTTGAATTCTCCATGTCGCAATGGTATCCGAAAATAGCCGAATTTGATTTCGAAGGCTGGCATGCCGATCCTTACATTGCCCGTGAATTTCATGGCGTTTGGGGAGATTTTGATGTGAATATTACAATCGATAAAGAATATGTTTTAGGCGGAAGTGGCTATTTACAAAATCAAAACGAAATCGGCCACGGCTATCAGGATAGCGGAATTACGGTTTCCTATCCAAAGAAAACCAAAACACTTACCTGGCATTTTATCGCACCCAATGTGCATGATTTCACTTTTGCCGCCGATAAAAATTACCTTCATGACGTCGTTAAAGGACCTAATAATGTCGATTTGCATTTCCTCTATAAAAACGATGCGAAAATTATAGGCAACTGGAAAGCGCTACAGCCGATAATGGTTAGAGTCATGGATATTTTTAATAAAACTGTTGGCAATTATCCTTACAAACAATATTCTTTCATACAAGGTGGCGATGGCGGAATGGAATATGCAATGTGTACTTTAATGCTGGGAAACGGAACGCTCGAAGGAATGCTCGACACTGCTGCACATGAATTGGCACATTCCTGGTTTCAGCAAATTTTAGCTTCTAATGAATCCAAACATTCCTGGATGGATGAAGGATTTGCAACTTATATTGAATATTTGGCACTTAATGAAATCGCAGAAAAAAAAGAAGAGAATCCATTCAAAGGCATTTATGCTACCTATTCTAATCTTGTCTCATCGGGAAAAGAGCAACCGCAAACTACCCATTCTGATCGGTTTGATGAAAACCGACCTTATTCTGTTGCTGCATATTACAAGGGTTGTTTATTCCTGACACAATTAATTTATATCATTGGTGAAGATAAACTGGAACAAACCGTAAAAAGATATTACGACGATTTTAAATTCAAGCATCCTACTCCAAATGACATTAAAAGAACAGCAGAAAGGGTTTCGGGCGCAAATCTCGACTGGTACCTCACCGACTGGACGCAAACAACAAATACCATCGATTACGGAATTAAGAATGTTGCCGAAAATGCAAACAATATAACAATAACTTTAGAGCGAATCGGCAGGATGCCAATGCCTATTGATCTTACCATTGAATATACTAATGGTACGAAAGAAACTTTTTACATTCCGCTACGCATGATGAGTTTCGAAAAAGAAAACCCGAACCCTAAAATAAAAAGGACGGTTCTTAAAGACTGGGCATGGGCTTATCCAACTTTTGAATTTTCAGTTTCAAAACCTAAAAGCACCATCAAAAAAATCACCATTGATGAAAGTGGCTTAATGGCAGATGTAAAAAGAGAGAATAATGTTTTTCCTGCAGAAGTAAAAAAGTAATATAAATAAAAAACCTCAGGAACAATATCCTGAGGTTTTCTTCCTGATCAGCTATTTTCAAAGCGTCCCAGTATTTCTATATGTGTTTAATTTAATTTATCCGCTTTATGCCAGCAGTTGTTTCCTCAACCCGCGGATATTGCTCTATGTGTTTAGTTGTGAACGTCTTATCTTAATATTGTAAAATTACATTCGATTTCAATCAAATTTCTTATAGGATTTTAAACTTAATTTACAAGATTTGCATACTGCAATAATTCAGCTAGATGATATACCTTTGCAGATATAATTATCCATGAATTTTACCTATCCAAAATCGGAAAAGCTTAAAAGCAAAAATACTATTGATTTGCTTTTTTCAGAAGGCAAATCAGTGTCGAAATATCCGTTGCGGCTGGTTTATGTGCCTGTAGTTTTAGATGGCGATCAAAAAATAAAAATGGGCGTGTCTGTTTCCAAAAAATATTTTAAACATGCCGCCGACCGGAATTATTTTAAACGGGTATTGCGTGAAACGTATCGGTTAAATAAACATTTACTGCTCAATCAGTTGGACAGTCCATATGCGTTTATGTTTTTTTACCAATGTAAAGAGTCTTTATCATACGATGAAATCAATCAGAAAACCATCGCCTTATTTGAAAAATTCTTACTAGCCATTAAAAGTGACTGATTAGCATAAAACGAATTCTTAAAATTTGTTGCTTTTCCGCACTAATCCTATATATTTGAAACCGATTTAGTTGTCCCTGAATTTATAAATACAAAAACCATGTTTGCATTCCTCAAAAAAAGATATATCATTCCGGCAGTTGCGGGTGCTTTTTTATTTGTTGGTGTCAGTTTCAAAGAAGATTTTTTTGAAGTTGCCAAACAAATTGAAATATTCACGACACTCTTCAAAGCAGTCAATGCCAACTATGTAGATGAAACCAATCCCGGCGATTTAATGGATAAAGCCATCAAAAGCATGCTGGCCGATTTGGATCCGTATACCAATTATTTCAACGAACAGGATGTCGTAAAGTTTAAAATCAACAATACCGGTGAATACACGGGAATTGGCGCGCTAATCACAAGACGCGAAGGAAAACTGATTATCAAAGAGCCTTACAGAAATTTTCCTGCCGACAAAGCCGGACTAAAAGCGGGAGATGAAATCATTCAGATTGGCGATGTAAACCTCAGCGATTTTAAAGACGATGCCTCACAGTTGCTGCAAGGTGCTAAAAACACCAAAATTGATATAAAATACATCCGTCAGGGGAAAACTATCACTACGCAAATTATTTTGGATGAAGTAGATATCAAAACGGTTCCTTTCTTTGGGAAAGTCGATGACAGAACCGGCTATATCGTGTTGACAAAATTTGGGCAAAAAGCATCGCTGGAAACCAAAGAAGCATTGGAACAACTTAAAAAAGACGGCGCCGAGAGAATTATTTTAGACCTGAGGGGAAATCCCGGCGGACTTTTAAATGAAGCCGTAAATATCTGCAATTTGTTTGTGCCGAAAAACGAAGTAATCGTGACCACAAAATCAAAAATTGAAAAACACAATAACACTTATAAAACGAATCGCGAACCAATTGATACTGAAATCCCGTTAGTGGTTCTTGTTGATGGAAAAAGTGCTTCTGCTTCAGAAATTGTCGCAGGCGCGCTTCAGGATCTGGATCGTGCGGTGGTCATTGGCAGCAGAAGTTTCGGAAAAGGCCTTGTGCAAAGACCTGTAGATCTGACTTACGGAACACAGATTAAAATTACGATTTCCCGTTATTACACGCCTTCGGGAAGATGCATTCAGGCATTGGATTATTTGCATAAAGACAACGAAGGCAGGGCAATCCGAACGGCTTCGGAAAATTATAACGCCTTCCGTACCAAAAAAGGCCGCACAGTCTATGATGGTGGCGGCATTCTTCCCGATGTCGTTATGGATGAAACCAAGATGAGTACCATTTCGGAAGCATTGGTAAGAAATGACGGGATTTTCAATTATGTAACCGGATACTATTACAAAAACCCGAATTTAGGAACTGCAATTCCAACAATCAGCGACAGCGATTTCTCAGAATTCAAAGCTTTCCTCAAAAAGCAGAATTTCAGTTTTGATACTGAAACGGAAATTGCCCTAAGAAACACTTTGGCTGCTGCCAAAAAAGAAAAGATCGACGCAAACATTACTGCAGAATACCAGCAATTGCTTACCGCGTTGCAAAAAAGCGAAGAAAAACAGCTCAATGAGAACCAAAAAGAAATTAAAAATCTAATTTTGGACGAAATTATCAAACGTTTTCAATACAAAGAAGGTTTGTATCAGTATTACCTCAAAAGCAATTCTGAAATTAAAAAAGCGGTTTCTATTTTGAACAATACGCCGGAGTATAACAAGATATTAAAAATATAATGATTCGATTTTTAAAATTTTTGCCTTTCTTATTTTGTGGATTTGTTTATGCTCAGGAAGAAGTAGTTCAATCGGTTTATTTTGATTTTGACAAGTACCATCTCGACGAAAAACAGGGAAATGCAGTTGTAGATTTTATCAAACATACGGATTCTACCCGTATCGAATCAATCCAGATTTTTGGTTATACTGATGACATCGGAAAGGAAGCCTACAATTTTAAATTGTCTACTAACAGAGCCAATGCCATTCGGGAGAAACTGGTTCAGAGCGGCATCAAAAATAAAATTATTGTCACGATTGAAGGCAAAGGTCGCATTCTGATAGACGACGACGTTATTGAAAATCTTCCCGAAAAACGTTCTAAAAACCGCCGCGTAGATTTGGTGCTGAATCTTAAAGAATTGCCCAAGATTGAAATTCCCGGCTATTACACGACCATTCAGAAAAAACACATTGTTGGCGATCACATTTATTTGGAGAATTTACTTTTTGAACGTGGCAGCAGCAAATTAACTTTTGAAGCAAAAACACAACTCGACAAGATTGCCAAATTGCTGATAAAATATAAAAAACTGGAATTTGAGATTCAGGGTCATGTTTGTTGCACGCCGCCATACCAAAAGGAAGCCATTGACCGTGAAACCAGAAAAAGGAACTTATCGCACAACCGTGCAGAATCGGTTTTTAAATACTTGGCTTTTAAGAAAATCGCCAAAACCAGAATGACTTTTAAAGGATACGGCAATACGGTTCCGCTTGGCAAAGGCTCAGAATATGACCGAAGAGTAGAATTGGTCGTTACTAAAATTTAAATTCCCCTTTTCATTTCGATATGCGGAATGTCGTCTTCAAGGTACATTTCGCTCGTTTTCACAAATCCGTTGTTTTCATAAAATTGTTGCAAGTACAATTGGGCCGAAATCGTGATTTTTGTTTCACCGAAATGGTGTTGAATTCCCGTGATTGCTTCACGCATCAAATCATATCCCCATTTTTTATCGCGATAATCAAAATCGATAACCACTCTTCCGATGGAAGCATTTTCAAAATAATCTCCTGATTTGAAAAGCCGTGCATAGGCCACAATTTTGCCGTCATATTCGCCAATAAGATGCAATGCTTTGTAATCTTTTCCGTCTACATCCTGATAAATGCAATTTTGCTCGACAATAAAGACTTTACTCCGCAGTTGCAGCAACGAATACATTTCCTTTACCGAAAGCGCTTCAAATCGCCTTATTTTCCATTCTATTGTCATTTTCTTATTTTTTTGTTTTTGGCTTCAAAAATTCAACCGATTTTATGATCGCTTCCAGCTCAAACATCAGGTCTCTTTTTTCTTTCGACGGATCATAGCAGAATCCTTCCAATACTAGTATCCGTTTGTTGGTTCTGTCGATAATGCAGTAATTGATAAATGGTCCCGACATGAAATCGTTTTTAAGTTCCCAAGTTCCCTTTGTTTCAAAAGTTTCTTTGCCTTTTATGTTGATGTGGAACAGATAAGGCGCATAGGAATCTTCGGTAACCATTTGGGTGTTGGGATTGGTTCCGTGGATATATAAATTGCCGATGGAATCACGAATACTAATGATTTTGTTCGTTACATCCGCATTTTTTCTAACCCGGTCCATCGGAAGCTGGTAAATCAGGATGCTCGTATTGCCACTCGTAATTTCTTTCTTGAGCCAGATGAATTTTCGCCGCTGCAGCACATAATTATAGCCTTTGGGCACGTCAATGTCAATGTTGAATTTTCGCCTGATTTTTTTGGTGTCGATTTTTGAAGTATCGATGGTTTTTTGGTTTTCGGCAATCTCGGTAGCCCGCATTTTTTCAATAATTTCGGGCGCGTGGACTTCAAGCTGTTCTAAAATACTTGCTGCAGTTTTACCCGAAATGTGAAAGACATTTTGTGGCGAAGCATATTCATTCTCAATAAATTCAAAATGGTTTTTGGCTTCTTTTTTTACAACGATAATATTTCGGGTATTGGTCATGAAACCTTCAAGCAGCCGGACGGGATATTGATTGATCGTGAACAATGGTTCTTCCTGAGGAAGTCCGATTACCGGTGACGCAAATTTATTACGAATGCTGTCGCCTACTTCGCCATTCCAGAGCGGATCATCAATTATAACAGAAATAGTATTGATTTTTCCTGACGTTTTTTCGGCATCCGCGTTTTTCTTTTTTTGGCAGGCTGAAAAAAACAGCTGAAAAAAAAGCAATAAAAAAAGGGCTTTTTTCATAATTCGTTTTGTTATGAAACAAGCCCTAAATTTATAGAGATTTTTTTTTATTATCCGTTTATTTTCAATTTCATTCCCGGTTTGAGTTCGTTTCCGCTGATTCCATTCCATTTTTTTATGTCTGAAATCGTAACTCCAGGATATTTTTTAGCAATGCTGAAAAGTGAATCGCCTTTCTTTACATAATAATGATCATCATTATGGCTTTTGGAAAGTTTGTCTTTTTTGCCTGATTTCTCAGCAACAGCCTGATTTGTATCGGTAATTATTTTTTTGCCTATGATGATTCTCGCACCAACTTGAACATTGTCATCCGACATTTCATTCCATGTTTTGATATCAGAAACGGCAACGCCATTCTTTCTGGCAATGTTTCCTAAATTATCGCCTCTTTGAACGATATATTCGACATTTTTTATTTCAGTTTTCGGGCTGACTTCTTCTTGTTTGTCTTGTTTGTCGATTGTAAGGTCCGCAATTTTCAACTTGCTTTCCAACTGGATATTGTTGTCTTCCAAATTATTCCATTGTTTCAAATCATCAACAGATACATTGTATTTTTTTGCGATTGTACTTAAATTATCTCCTGTTTGTACAATGTAAAAATCACTTGGCTTGTCTGTTTCAGTTTTAGTTGCAGCAGCAATATTTTCAGATTTGACGATTCTCTTGACAGTCGTTACAACCCTTTCGTTAGTAATGATTTTAAGGTTTTTACCTAAGGCAACATTATTGTTTCTGAGTTTATTCCATTTTTTTATTTCGGCGACTGTTACACCATACTTGTCTGAAATTTCTCCCAGGTTATCGCCTTTTCTTACTTTATGGAATTTGGTGACATCTTTAAACGAAACGACTTTTTCTTCCTTGTAAATTTTTGGTTCTTTAACCGAAACCTGTGCTACGGCATTGGTTGTATCAGATTTGTTTACCACGGCAACAGCAATCGTATCCACTTTTGTTTTTCTGGTTTTCGAAGCAATTCTTTCAGAAGTAACAATTTTCAGGTTTCTGCCCAAAGGCGCTTTATTGCTCTTTAATTTGTTCCATCTTTTAATTTCCGACATGGAAACGTTGTACCGATCGGCAATTTCACTCAAATTATCGCCTCGTCTTACTTTATGGTATTTGGTTCTTGAAACCATGTAACTTTCGCCATTTGCAGAATCTTTGTCTCTCGAAGCAATGGCTTGGTACCTTGAAAAAGGTCTTTCTCTTTGATCCAGTTCATGCTGTGCATAAGCATAGATTTTATCTTCATTTGAAGTAAAGACTGCTATTTTATTGGACGGCAATCTCAAGTAATGTTTTTTGTCGAAATAAGCCGGAATGACATTAAGCTTAAATTGCGGATTCAGCAATTGCAGCTGGGCTAAAGGAATATCGAGAAGATCCGAAATCTGTCTGAAGCTCATTTGCTTTTTGATCATTACTGTATCAGTGGCAAAATGCTTTACAATTGCTCTGTCGGGACGGATTCCGTGTTCTTTATGGTACTCATAAATATACATGGTTGCTAAAAAAGCCGGTACATATCCCTGGGTTTCCTGCGGAAGGAATTTCCTGATATTCCAGTAATTTTGTTGTCCACCGGAACGTCGGATGGCTTTGGCAACATTTCCCGGACCTGAATTATAAGATGCGAGCACCAAATCCCAGTCACCGAAAATTTTATACATGTTGGTCATATATTGTGCCGCAGCGCCACTGGCTTTTAACGGATCACTTCGCTCGTCAACATAGGAATCAATACTCAGATTATATTGTTTTCCGGTTTGGTACATAAACTGCCAAAGTCCGGTTGCTCCTACTCTTGAAACGGCTCTTGGATTTAAAGCAGATTCTACAACGGCCAGGTATTTAATTTCCAATGGCACATTTTGTTTGGCCAATGCTTCTTCAAAAAGTGGAAAATAAAATTCTGAAACCGCCATTAATCTTTCATAGGCCTTTTTACGGTTTTTCAGAAACGATTTGATGATATTTTCCAGTCCTTGGTTGTATTCAATATTAAATGGTGATTTGGCATCCATTTCCTTTAATCTCGCTTTGAGCAATTCTGTAGGCAGTTCATACTCTACTTTTTGGTCGAGATTAATGGTTTTGATGTCTTTCTCCAAGTCATTGAACAAATCCAAACTCGTTAGTTCCTTTAACCATAAACTGTCAACGCACGAAGCAATGTTGTCATTAACAAAGGTTTTTTTGATTGAATCGAGATAAGTTATTGGTTGTTGTTTTAGGGAATTAGTGGTAATTTCCTGGGCAAATGCATTTCCTGTTAGAAGTAAAAGCGCAGCAAATGTGACGTTTTTTATTCTCATAAGTTATATTTTTTCTTGTTCCCAAATAGTATGAAAACAATGTTTAAAAGTCAATTATTAGTAGATTCTTGTATACAAGTAACTATTTTCCAAACAATTATATTGCTGCAAAAATAGAAATCTTATAACAAATATACAGAATCTTATAACTTAAAATTGTATTAAATATTGTTAATTGGGATTTACGACACTGTTAATTGTGAGTATTTACTCTAAAATTGCAGCTATTCCAGGTAACGTTTTTCCTTCCAGCATTTCAAGCATGGCACCGCCTCCGGTTGAAACATAGCTCATTTTTTCTTCCAATCCGAATTGTTTTACCGCTGAAACAGAATCTCCGCCGCCAACTAATGAAAATGCGCCATTTTCTGTCGCTTCTGCAATATAATTTCCTAATTCGATGGTTCCTTTGGCAAAATTTGGCATTTCAAAAACGCCTAATGGTCCGTTCCAAAGTATGGTTTTCGATTCCAAAATTACTTTCTTAAAATTTTCAAGTGATTTTGGCCCTGCATCCAATCCTTGCCAGCCATCCGGAATTTCTGTCACGGCTACAATTTGGGTTTTCGCATCATTTGAGAATGCATCTGCAGCGATTACATCAACCGGAATATGAATCTGTACTCCTTTTTCTTTGGCCAGCCTTAAAATCTCCAAAGCCAGTTCCTGTTTGTCATCTTCACAAATGGAATCGCCAATTTTTCCGCCTTGCGCTTTGATAAAAGTAAACGTCATTCCGCCGCCAATAATCATGTGGTCTACTTTATCCAGAATGTTTTCAATGACTGTAATCTTAGAGGAAACTTTGGATCCGCCAAGAACAGCAGTTACTGGTTTTTCACTGTTTTTCAAAACTTTGTTTAGGCTTTCAATTTCTTTTGCCAATAATGTTCCGAAACATTTATTATCTGGGAAAAACTGAGCAATTATGGTTGTCGAAGCATGTGCTCTATGTGCCGTGCCGAAAGCATCGTTGACATAAATATCGCCTAATGAAGCCAATTCTTTTGCGAAATTAGTATCGCCTGCTTCTTCTTCTTTGTGGAAACGCAGGTTTTCGAGAAGTAAAACTTCACCCGGTTTTAAATTATCAGCTGCTGATTTGGCTTCGCTTCCGATACTGTCTTTTGCAAATTTCACTTCAGTTCCCAAAATTTCAGAAGCCGTTTTGAGTATGTGCTGTAATGAATATTTTTCCTCAACGCCTTTCGGTCTTCCGAGATGCGACATAAGGATTACACTTCCGCCTTCTTTAAGAATCTTGTCAATCGTTGGCTTTGCCGCTTCAATTCTGGTTGCGTCTGTAACATTAAAATTTTCGTCTAACGGCACATTAAAATCGACACGGATTAATGCTTTTTTATTTTTGAAATCAAAGTCCTGAAGCGTTTTCATAGAAATGGTTTTAGAAATTATACTTGATAAATGCAAATATAAGTTTTTTAAAAACGCCAGCCAATTCGTGTTAATCGCTTTGATTGGCATGTGCTTTTTGAGTGTGAACATTTAGTATCTATTATTTCGCACCGGCTTTGCTCCTTTGCAGGTTTATTCTATATTTGCTGATGCAGTTTTCCGAAATATTAGGACAGGATTATATTAAAAGTCATCTGGTTAAAAGCGCTACTGCCGGACGGATTCCGCATGCCCAGCTTTTTGTGGGTCCGGAAGGAAGCGGAACTTTGGCGATGGCAATTGCTTATGCGCAATACATTTTATGCAACAATGTTGGCGATGAAAATACTAACGGAAATGAAGCGTGCAATTTGAAATTTCAAACTGTTTCGCACCCTGATCTGCATTTTATTTATCCGACAGTTACTACCGAAGAAGTTAAAACGAAACCCAAAAGCCTCGATTTTATAGCAGATTGGAGGCAATTTCTGGCCGAAAATCCATATGGCAGCTTGTTTGACTGGTACCGGATTTTAGGTGTTCAGAACAAACAAGGTGAAATTCGTGTTGAAGATGCACAGGAAATTCTCAAATCCCTGGCATTAAAATCCTATGAAGGCGGTTATAAAATTATGATTATCTGGATGGCCGAAAAGATGAATATTCCGGCATCCAACAAACTGCTCAAATTATTGGAAGAACCTTTGGATAAAACGCTTTTTATCCTCATTAGTGAAAATGAGGAAGATATTATCCAAACCATCCGTTCGCGCTGCCAGGTTTTACATTTCAATGCATTATCGGAAAAAGTGATAACGGAAGCATTGGTTTCACGTGAAAATATCAATCCGAGGATTGCTTCCAAAATGGCGCATCAGGCACAGGGAAATTACAACAAGGCATTGCAATTGCAACAGGAAAATGGTGAGGATGTTTTTTTTGAAAAATGGTTTGTTGATTGGGTTCGGGCAGCTTTCAGGGCAAAAGGCAACGCAGCCGCGATTCAGGATTTAATAGCATGGAGCGAACAGATTGCGGGTTTGGGAAGAGAGACGCAAAAGAAATTTTTGAGTTATTGTATTGATATGTTCCGTCAGGCATTGTTGCTTAATTATCAAACGACAAGCTTGGTTTATATGGAGCCAAAAATCGAAAAATTCAAGCTGGAGAATTTTGCTCCGTTTGTTAATGGAAACAATATAACTGCTATTTTCAAAGAACTTTCTGATGCCATGTACCACATTGAGCGCAATGGAAATGCGAAAATAGTTTTAACTGATTTATCCATCCGTTTGACACGTTTAATCCATAAAAAATAACCTTATGTTCAATGTCGCTTCCATTTTAATTTTACTGTTGCTTGCCATTACGTTTATTCAGTCGGGTTATGATAAAGTAATGGACTGGAGAGGAAATGTCGCTTTTTTGAAAGAGCATTTTGCCAAAACAAATCTTAAAAACCATATTCCGTTGGCATTGTTCCATATTTTGGCAATGGAATTAATCTCGGGAATTTTATGCGTTGTAGGCTGTATTCAATTATGGGTAAACAATGGCAGAAGTTTCGGACTTTACGGAGGCATTTTTTCATGCATTACACTAATCATGCTGCTGTTCGGGCAACGCCTGGCAAAAGATTATGACGGAGCCAGAACTATCGTTCTCTACTTTATTCCGGCTGTGATGGTAGTGTATTGGTTAAGTTAAATTTCGATTTAATGACGGTTAACGCTGCCTTAAACAGTCTTAATTCGTCCCAGGTAAAAGTATTTCCATATTTTTCTTTTAGCGGATTTAATGAGTCTTCATTGTAATCTTTAAATGCCAATGCCAATTCGCTGATTTTATCTTCGGGCAGAACTTCTTGTATTGCTATCGTTTCCGCCTCAATAAGTTTGGCCAGGTGATTGCTGATCGTCTGCGGCGTCAACTTTCTCAATTCGGCAATTTCTTTGATTGAATTGTTTTCTTTCCACAATTCATAGGTTTCCTGAACAGTTGATTTTTTAGGCTCTTTGGTCTTCTTGTCTTTTCTGGCAGTATACCTTTGGATGTCATGCTCATCTTCAATTAACGTGACATTTTCAGATTTGAACTTCGCTTGTATGGCTTCAATTTTATGGCTTCTGTAATTTCTTATTTCAGAGGAATGGAGATTTTCTTTCGAAATTTCTGCTCCGGAAGCCACAATTTTTATCAATAATCTGGCTTTCATCAATCGGGTCACGGCATTGGTCTGGAATTCCTCCAAAACCATCAGTTCATCAAAAAAAGCCTTTGCTTTCTTCACCCGTTTTATTTCTTCCAGTTTCCAAAGAATTTCCCGCACGAGATTATCCATTGGTAAAAAGAAATAATCATAGGCCGCTTGAATTCTGTTGGAAATGAATTCGAAATAAAAATTTTCATCACCAAAGAGTTTGTCGAGCTGCGCCACAAATTTTTTCGCCGGCACGATCAACTCGGCCATAGATTCGGCGTTTTTTGCTGCCCAAACCGCGTGTGGCGATTTTACGGCATTTTCAGAATTTTCATTATAACTAAACCGGTGGTTGCGCCATTCCTGAGCCAATTCAGCCCAATCAAAAGTTGTTTTGAGATAATGGTGGACAAAATTCTTGGTTTCGTTTTGCAAAGAATTTTCCAAAAATTCCTCCGTTGCCTGATTTAAGGAATATTCCATGACATCCTGATCATTTGAAATGCCGTTCATCTGCAGCGGCGACAGCAAAATAAGGCCTTCTAAGGAACGAAGACGCGACAAAGCGACGTAGGCTTGTCCGGGTAAAAAAACCTGCGATACATCAAGCGCGGCTTTGTCAAAAGTCAATCCCTGGCTTTTGTGGACTGTTATTGCCCACGCTAATTTTATAGGATAGTGAACAAATGTGCCTACGACTTCTTCTTCAATTTCTTTGGTCATTTCATTGACTTTGTAGCGGATGTTCTGCCATTCATACTTTTCAACCTCGATTGTTTTATTTTCTTCGGGAAAATGGATGAGGATTTCGTGGTCTGAAAGTGATTTGACAATACCCATTTTTCCGTTAAAATACTGTTTATCAAATGACAAATCATTTTTAACGAACATGATCTGCGCTCCGGTTTTGAGTTGGAGCTGTTCATCGACAGGGAAAATCTTTTCGGGAAAATCGCCGACAATTTCTGGATTAAAGATTACTTTTTTTCCGTCAAGATCATTTAAAGCCTGTGAATTTATAGTATCGGCTTTGGCATTATGAGTGGTTAAAGTGATGTATCCCTTATTGGTTTTAAAATCAAATCCGGGTTTTACATGGGCATTGAGGTATTTGATATCGGAATCTGAGATCCTGTTGTTGCGTAAATTATTTAAGATGGAAATAAAAGCGTCATCTGTCTGCCGGTAAATTTTGGAAAGTTCAATATACAAAGGTGGATTTTGACGGATGACGTGGGAATGGAAAAAGAATTTTCCCGCATAATAATTCCTTAACACCTGCCATTCCTGTTCTTTAATTACCGGAGGCAACTGAAGCAAATCGCCTATGAATAAAACTTGAACGCCGCCAAAAGGCACTTTTCTTTTTCGTACCGATTGCATCATAAAATCAATGGCGTCCAGCAAATCTGCGCGTAGCATACTGACCTCATCGATGATGAGCAGTTCCATATTTCTGATCACTGCTTTCTTTAGACCGCTCATTTTGAAATGCCTGCCTAAAGTATTCCTGCTTTCAAATTTTACAGCGTCAGAAAAGTCAGGCGTGATATGATCGGGAATAAATCCTGCGAAAGGCAATTGAAACATGGAATGGATCGTCACTCCGGAAGCATTGAGTGCCGCGATTCCGGTAGGTGCGACAATGACAGTATTTTTGTGTGTTGACCTTACGATTTCGCGCAGCAGCGTTGTTTTTCCTGTTCCTGCTTTACCGGTAAGAAATACAGATCGATGGGTTTGATTGATGAATTGAAGCGTGTATTTTGCGGCTGTAGATAAATTTTCCATGGCATATAAAATTATTTGATAAAAATATTGAAAAATATCTATAACAATCAATAAAAAAGCCTTCAAGTGGAAAATCCATTTGAAGGCTCAATTTATAATAGCAAATTTATTATTTCTTTTTCTTTTCTATCGCTTCAAGTTCTTTTTTAGCTTCGGCTTTAACATCAGTTTTTTCATCTGATTTTGGAGAGGAACTGTATTTATCGTTTAGCAATTTTACTATGTCTTTGGTAATGTCATACTTTTCTTCGGCATATAAAATAGAAACTGCTTCACCTGTTCCATAAATGTATGCATATCCTTTTTCCTTACCGTAACTTTTAATGAATTTTTTTACGCCGCTAACTAATGTATCCATTTCGGCACCGCTTTCCTGCTGTAATTGCTGAAGCATTGCTTGCTGCGCATAACTCAATTCCTGCTCTCTCTTTTGCAATCTTGCTCCATTTTCCTGAGCCCATGCTTGTCCGTTAGCCTGCGCGTTTTTCTGGAAATTCGCAGCGTCTGATTTAAAACGGGCTACTTCAGCTTCGAGTTCTCTTCCCATTTCTTCAGATTTGGCTTTGTATTTTGCCTCAATATCTTTTGCTTCTGTGTATTCTTCCAACAATTTAGAGGTATCGACATAAGCCGTTTTAGCTTCTTTTACTTCTGCTGTTTTATTACATGAAACAATTGCAAGCGATAAAGCAGCAAGTATAATAACTTTTTTCATTTTTTGAATTTTTGAGTTTATTTTTTAATTGGCACCAAAAGTATAATTTTTAGTTTATATAGTTTGAAAGTTAGTTAAACTTTATTACGGATTTGTGTATAGTAAATTCTTATACTTTTTAAATTTTTCATAATACAACTTTATTGTTTTTCGACTTAATTGAAGCGTTCTAAGGAAGATTAAAAAAAAATTTATAGCACTAGTCCGTCCCACATGATATGACGCCTCAATCGTTCTTATTTTGATTTTTTGGTCGATTTATGATATATATGTGTGATGAAAATTCTGAATTTTGTTTTCCTTTCCAGTTGGATTGGAGTCCGATCCAAAAAGCATTAATAAAATTCATTTTTCCTGATTTGTATTTTTCTGATAATAAGGACACATAAAAAGCATCGAATGGCATTGGTACAACTTTTTTTAATTGTAATCCTTCTCGTTCAAAAAGAACTTTGATTGCTGTTTTAGAAAAATGCCATAAATGTCTTGGCGCATCAAAAGCTGCCCAAAATTTTCCATAGTACTTTGCGTCAAAAGAATTGAAATTCGGAACAGCAATTAAAATCGATCCATTTGGTTTGAGAAGCCTTTCTAACTCTTGTATTTGCTTTTGAACGTCAGGTACATGTTCTAAAACATGCCACATTGTGATTACATCGAAAGAATTACTTTGTAAAACATTCGTGTTTTCTACGAACTGCACACCTTTTTTTATTGCTATGGTTTTCGCTTTTTCATTAGGTTCTATGCCGGTTATGTTCCACCCGTCTTTATTTGCTGCGATTAAAAAATCACCTGTTCCGGCTCCGATATCTAATAAATTTCCTTTATCACTTAGGTTATTAATTAACCGGATTTTGTTTTTTAACGCTATGTTTTTTACTAATTTTTAAACTTTTTCAAATAATGAT
>Ga0247814_10000197_pt1 | contig 56214 bp, 57 predicted proteins | sample UWRJL179409R1_FD_179947 | JGI IMG/M metagenome (GOLD analysis project Ga0247814, IMG submission 179947) | Plant litter microbial communities from Arlington Agricultural Research Station in Wisconsin, United States - UWRJ-L179-409R-1 | ecosystem: Environmental > Terrestrial > Plant litter >... | reverse complement strand
GCAGTTGTCTATAAAGGCCATCCGTATCTTCTTCGGAAGAATCCATACGGGCTCGTAGTGAAGCTGGCCTATCACGTCTCCCTGTCACGGAGAAGATCGCCGGTTCGAATCCGGTCGGGCCCGCCAAAAAATTATTTTATAGATACCACCAAGTGTGGTATTCTTTATTTGTTTTTAAGTTTTAGAAAAAATACTCGCACATTCACTAAAAATGAGGTCTGTATCAACAACGGATTTCTGCATTGTCCTACTTCCCTATCACTGAAGGAGAACCATCATGAGCTCCACAGTAAGCGTAAAGGTAGAGTTCTCGCGTCCAATGACGGGCGCTGAGATAATCGACATGGTCAAGAAGGCCATCGGCAATGAGCGGCGAGACCGTTCGATGCCGACGTTCTTTAGCGACCAGCGCGACAAGCACGAACAGGCCTTCACCATCGGTCGTACTTCGAGAAAGTCACACGAGCACCTGCTCGTCATTCCACCCCGTGGTCGAGGGTTCTTCGGTTACGTGGATTACTTCCGCATCAACCAGAGGTATCCAGGTGTCGAGGTGTTGAGCCAGCCGGCAGCCAAGGCGGAAGTAGAAGCCTTCGCCGAAACACTGCGTAACAGCATGATGGCACGGCGCTAATCCGCCAAGCACGGATTTACCCTACCCAAGGAGGCATCATGCCAGATTTCCGGCCTGTTGCCACATCCGTGACAACCGACAGTAATTCAGCGACTATCAAGTTCGAAGATGGCCATCGGGTCACTTTCAAGAGCTTCGATGACGTGTTGAGCAGAAAAACAGAAGGGCTTCGGCACTTCTGGCTGTACAAAAAGAACCGAATCGTTGTTCAGTATCATGGGCAAACAAGCGCGCGCACACGCCACTTGGGGCCCTCTGAGAATGAGCACTGTTTCATTCAAGTTACCAGAGGCTACACCCGCGAGCGGATTGTAGCTTACTGGGAAGCAGCGGTGAACTTTGTCGATGACGACTACATTGACACCGTCATTGTACCGCCTCGAGAGAAGATGCGGCAGCCGCCGTACACTGCTCACAGCATCATCCAGGCAAGTTTGCAGGACCTCAGTTACATCAAAGATGAGCTCGTTCTCCTTCCGGATGAAGAGTGAATCAAAAAAGCCCCAACGGGCATCCTTCTCGAAAGAGTCGAGGATGCCCCGAGGGGCTTCTTCATGCGCAAAAATAATCTCAGATACTTGATTTATTTTAATAAATATAGTATAATATATCAATCAGAGACTCCTCGCGGAGGTAACTGGTCGAACATTTACCTCTGTTATTGTAAATTTCTATGTCAGATATCCATTTGGCGTACCCTCTTCTTTTAAGGAGTGTCATGTCGCGTAGCAAAGAACAAGTGAACATCCACGATGTTGATGCGGTAACGATTACGTATCTGTACGTTCGTGCATTGCTGGGCATGCTGGGTCTCTTCCTGGTGCTTTGCATCTTCTGGGGAGACTACGCACTGTTCAGCATCAACGAGCTGTGGTCGCGTAGCTCAAGCCCTTTCGAGGGCCTGGGAAAAGTCTGGTTCATTTTTGTCTGGGGAGTCGCGGTCACGCTTCTCGCCGGCATCATCACCAGCCGCACTCCACGAGACTACTCCCCCGGCTTCGTACTGGGGCATGGCGTCTGGGTCAGCCTGAACGCTGGCATCTTCGAAGAGTTGATTTATCGTTGGCTTCGGTTCTCCGTCGCCATGATTACCCTGCCGTTCTTCAACTTCATCACATTCGGGCTTCTGAAGTGGGCCTACGAGTCCTTCCTGATTCCGATTGCGGATTGGGCCACGTTCGGCGCACTGCATGACTACCTGTTTCACCCTGCAAGCTGGGTCATTGGCGCAGCAATCATCAGCGCCAACGGGTCGTTCCGAGACGGGCACGAGGGCAACGGATTCTTCTCCTGGGTGAACTCATGGTTCATTGGGATGGTCTTCTTCTACCTCATGTTCAACTACGGACTACTCACTGCAATCATCGCACACGTTCTGTACGACGTCGCCATCTTCGTCGTTTCGGCATTCGCGATGAGCTGGCGACCTGTCGCTCGCTCGTATGCATGGGTCAACAGGTCAAGAAATTACAGCAGCACAAGGTAACGTTCCCGTTACACTCTGAGAATATGGACCCGAACGTGCGTCTCGACGCACTAGTAGGGTCCTTTCTCATATTATTTCAAAGCGTCGAAACGTTGCTCAACAACCGGCCAGTTTACAACATTCCACCAAGCGGCAATGTAGTCTGGTCGTTTGTTTTTATAGTCCAGGTAGTACGCGTGTTCCCATACATCAAGGCCGAGAAGTGGCGCAGCTTCACCCTTACTCAACAGTGAGTCTTGGTTAGGCGTTGTCACTATATCCATATTTGGTTGTAACCAAACCCAGCCGCTGCCAAACAAACCAACAGCTTTTGTTGTAAATTCTTCTACGAAGTTATCAAAGGTTTCGTACCTCTGTAAAATAGCATCCAAAAGTGGACCAGATGGCTGTCCCCCACCTTGCGGTGACATCCAAAGCCAAAACAAACAGTGGTTATAATGACCACCACCGTTATTTCGAACAGTTGTACGAATGTCATCAGGAAGCGTGTCGAGCTTTACGAGTAAATCTTCAACTGCTTCGCCCTGAAGTTCAGGGTATTTTTCAATAGCAGCATTTAATTTATCCACGTAGCCTTGGTGGTGCTTATCGTGGTGAAGCTGCATAATGTCAGCACTAATATAATCTTCGAGTGCATCGTAACTGTAATTAAGCGCAGGGACGCTAAACATATACTACCCTCCTATGGTTTGGTTGATTCGGTTTGTTCAGTTTGGTTGTCTACAACAACTAAGTTAATGTACTGAGTAATTTTCTTGTCAGTTTTTGCTTTTTGAAGCATGTCATCAAAAGCGCTGAGTGGTACTTGAATGTATTCGTAACGCACTTGGGCATCGTTCTTTTCAACAAGTTTTACGTAGTAGTAGCCATCACCAGCCGTTGTCTTAATTGCCTTAGATACTTGGCCTACCTCAAGCTTTGCAGCCGCAACGGCAAGTCCACCGTCTTGGTTATCAAGTGGAACCCAGGCAGCTGGCCAAAATACGACAGACTTTTTGCCATCAGCGTTGATAGTGTTCGCAATAGCAGACAAATCAGTGTTACCAGCGGCAACAGTTGCTTCGACGTTCTTTGATACAGTTTCAGCAGTTTGGTCAACGGCGTATGCAACCTTTTGGCGAAGCAACTTTGTTTTCATTGCTTGTTGATATTCATCAGGTGACCAACCGTAGTAATCAAGAATAACAGCGTTATAGGTTGATTCACTCACTTCATTACCATCGCTTGATTGACGTTGTTGCTTTAAGTACGCTTCAAGGTCAACGCCGGTAACCGAAAGGTTTTTTTCCTTAGCAATTTTAGCAGCAAAGGCGTCGGCAATAGCGTCTTGCATTGCTTGGTCTTTAATAAACTCTACTTGGCGCTTACCGTCTTCAGTTGTAATGTCTACTTGTTCTTTTTCAACAAGGTAATGTAGGTTGCTGCGGAATTTCACTAGGTATTCGCTGTAGCGAACGTGTTCACCATCAATTTCAGCCACTGGTACAGGTACTACCTTTGTCACCCGGTACATAAAGTCGCTAGTGTTTTGCGCTTGGTATAACAACCAGTAGCCCGTACCGAGTAAGATGATAATCGCTGCAACGATGATAATGATAGCGTTCATCACCAATTTGTGACGCGCATATTGTACTGGGTACTTAAATTTACGACCGCCCGCTAAAACTTGCTGGCGGTGTTCGGCCAAAGTGTCGGTTGTAATACGACCGGCTGGAGCTTCAGGCTGTTTCTTCTTGAAGCTTAGTTTAGATAATTTCTTCATGTTCTCCTTGCGTTTCAACAACTGTACTCACAGCGTCTTGCAATTTGTTATACGTTTTTTCGGGATGTTCAACATTACGGATAACAAGATCCCCTACGAACGTCTGGATAACTATGGTTCCGAAACCAAAAATCTCTCCAGAGAACCCTGGTATATTATAGCTTATGTTCTGAATTTTAGACAGCCGAAGCTCGACAACATCTTTCCCGAAAAATCCCTTCTGAGTGATTTGGCGAATACGCTCGCTGGTCACTACGTAGATGGTGAAATACCACATTATATAGTGATAGAAGAACAAAATGAGGCCGAGTGCAAAACCAAACACTGGTAGCAAGAACAGTTCGAGGTTTTCTTGCCAGATGAGCGGTGGAATTGCAGTAATGACGAGGCTACCAAGCAACAGGTAGAACCCTTTTCGCATGGCGATTGGGTGGCGTCGAAAGACAAACAACAGGTCTTCGTTAGGTCGTTGACCTTCAAAATCTCTCTGTTCTGATGCATCTTTTTTCTTAGACATACATATCCGTTTTTTGTTTATGCTTTTGCATGTATTAATACTACCATATACTCGCCATTTAACAGCGTTGTGTCAGGGGCGAATTATTAAGGCGTTGGACCGAATGATGTTGAATCATGTTGTGCACCATTCCATGCCCAACCTGGAGTCGTACCATCAGCAAAGGCTGGCGTGCCTGTACCAGTAGTAATCATAGCTCCATCAATGTCGAAGGTTGTATCTATTGGAGAATCGTCAGTGATACCGAAGTACCCTTTCATTGTTGTTGTACCCGCAGGGGCGCTCACCGAAGTGACCGATACTCGAACCCATTGGTTATTCGATACTATCAACGGCGTCACGACTGTCGAACCATTGTTGAAAATATACGAAGCACGTACCGAAGCACTACTTCGAATCCAGGCACTGAAAGTATACACAGTACCTGGTGTTGCCGGTAATGGAGCCGTTCCAGCCCGTGGGAAGCTACCTATAGAATTTACCGTTGAACGTGCAAAGCTTCCGCCCTCTTTTGCGCCACCATCAACTTTGACAACTGTCCCAATTCGCGAACCGCTCCAGCCAGATGCACTTAATTCGATGTTAGGATTAGGTGCTAAGTTTGTAATTATAGGCTTCACAATTCCACCTGCCGTATGACCTGGACATACACCAGCTGTCGGAGTGGTTGATTCGGTCACCATAAGGTCAATGCCACTTGTTGAGCCTGTAATACAGAACGTCGGTGGAATGGCGGTATTATTAACCGTATACTGGTAAATAGTATTGTCTGGCGTAGGTACACCCCTGCCGCTATTTGCAGCGGCTAATGTAGCAGGATAAATGCCGTCGCCTGTGAGCGAAAGGTCAACCTTAAGCTGCTGCGCTGCACTACCTAGGTTTGTAGAGAGTGTTGCTTCTCTCGCGCGTTTCTGGATACCATTATAAGAAACAATCGTTATTGCAGCTAAAATCGCAATCACAACAACAACGATGAGTAACTCAACAATCGTGAAGCCGCGTTGTTTGCTGGGATTTAATTGCATATTACATCTAGTATAGTGCATATGCTTTGAATAAGATGAGTTTATCGTGTCGGTTTTGTGATAAAACAAATTATTCGTTGTTGTCGTCGAGGTTAACCTTGACAACAACATTTGAAGGGCCGGCATTTTTATCTAGTGTGTTGATGATATCAGTTGTATCTTTATTCATAACGTAAGCGTTCGTCGTTGCATCGTCGTACGGCTTGCTTGATACGGTTAAGCGAATATATTCGCCATCGGCTGACTTGTAGTGGTACTGGGTAAAGGTACTCCCCTTGTACGGTTCGTTGATGAACATAAAGCCAGCTGCTTTTATTTTTTCATCAAGCTTTGCGACGGTGTTGCTGACGCTATCACCGTGGACGTACTCAATTGAAGATGAAACCGTACGGCTTTTGTCGTTTTCGTAGACTCGTTTCTCGCCGAATACGTTAGCACGTTCTACTCGGAATGAATCATCGAGCTTCAAGCTACTGTAAATACCTTGAATGCGATCATAGCGATCACCCATTTGTTGCGCGGTCACCTGGTTTGCAACAAAAAATGCCGCAAGCACGATTGTCGCGACTGCAATGGCGTAAATGCCAATTGTTAAGATTGAAAAGCGCACTGTCCACGGACGTGCCGCATTTTTAGCGCTTTTCGTTGTTGATAATTTCTTTGATGTTGTTTTCTTTTTTGTAGTAGCCATGGGTATATATTACCATAAGTGGCTTACGGTGTAATCTTATAAACGTGATACGTGTATTCATTCGCAAATGTATCAGTAAACGTACCGTTTGTAACTGGCAGCGTGCGGTTCTCAAACAGAACTTCAACAGATGACGCGTTCGCTATATCTGCCGGTAACCTAAGAGCATAGCTTCCTGTTGGTGTTTCAAGGCTCGTCATAGAGAACAAGTAATATGAACCGTCGTACTTCTTGAACATCGTATCAAGATAAGGGTTAGCTACGTAAGCCAGCGATTGCGTATTAAGTATCGGCGCAAGGTCTTTAATTTGCTGGTTGACTTGTATAATTTTTGCATTCGTTGCTGGGTAACAGTTGTCGCGCATTGAGTGTTGGTTACCGGCACACGTACCACCAAAGTTATGGTTAAAGTAGATAATTCCACGTGCTTCGTGAATTAATGAACTATATACGGCACCTGCCAATTGATTTGGCATAATTGTAGTGGCTGGGATGTCCGTAAATGGATGTCCATCTTCCACAAATCCCCAAATCGGTTGGCGTACATTGTCAAATCCATCAAGGGCGCGCATTTTATCGATAACCATGCCGTAGTTAGCAGATCGCTGACAAAGGTTTGCAGGAATACCTAAGTACGCACCCGCTTCACCAGGGCACAAGTTCGAATCTGTATAAAAGTACATATCGGCTGAAGTAACGGTTGTGTAATTATTTACAAAGCCTGCAGCTTCCGCAGGGCCTTCCCACATCATCACGCCCTTGCCGTAATTTGCGTAATCAAACCGACCATCGCCAGCTGGGTGAAGCGCCTTCATTTCCGCCATTGCTGTGTAACCACACGACACATTATTTACGACACATCTGAAATTAGCTCGGTCCCAAGCACCATTACCTGGTCCAAAGTACATATCCGCTTCATCAAGGCTAATAAAGCCTTTCGTTTCATTGCCAGCGCCAGACCTGTAGCTAATAAGTGCATTCTGACCATTTGCTTCTACTAACGGCAGGTCGCTGTTGCCTGTTAATTCTACGTACGTGTTAATACCAAATGCTTTGTCAGCATCAACTTGACTTTGCTCGGTTACCGCTTCAAACCATACACCAACCGGGAAGAAATTAGGGTCTGTCCAGCTGCCATTTGTTTTCGCAAACTGTTCGTAATACGAAGGGCCACCTTCCCATGGAATAGTAGCGAGATTATCCGTGGTTGCGTTGTTTTCGGTGTCGTATGGCACAAAGGTTGGGTCTACCCAATAGCTTGTTCCTTGAGTGTCATTTTGCGGATACTCAAGGAAATCAGAGTATTTATATACTCCGTTGTTTGCATCATTTACAGATTGTAGCGCTTCGACGTACGGGTCACTTGGCTGAACCCCACTAAAGGCATTGGGTGTATAAGCATAATGGCCAGTTGGAGTGTGATATGAAACAGTGTAATTTTCACCGGCAGTTGCCTTAAATGGCACCGTAAATGTACCCGTTTGCCAACCCGATGCTGTTTCATTAGGGAATTCAGCCGTGCGAAGTTTTGTGCGGTCAGCAGCCCACAGAGTTGCAGTGTGGTATCCCGTATTTCCAGGGAACTTATAGAAGCGAACACCGGTAATTACTCCGTCTGCTTTTACAGTGAACTTCATTCCGAGGTTGAGTGCGGCTTCTTCACCGCTATCAAGAGGAGTGTCGGTAGACCCTGTTAGCGCAGTTGCAACCGGCAATGTAATTGCAGTGCGAACGCTTGGTAGCGATACGTTTCCAGCCTCGTCCCCTGCTGTAACGGTGTACGTGTAGTAATTGCCGGGTACGACGGCTGTGTCGTCATATCCTAACGTATCTTGGTCAACGGTTGCAATAAACACTCCGCTTCGATATATATTGTATTCAATCACCGCCACGTCATCCTGACTTGCATCCCACTCTAGATGTGCCGAAGTATTCGTCGTTGCCGAAAGCAACAACGCACTTACAGTAGCTGGCTTTTGGGTATCACCCGCAGGTTCCTCCGGTTCTTCATCAGACGGAGCGACCACAGGAGGCGTAACTACTTGCGGAACCGTTGTCCTGGTCGTCGTTTTAGGTGCATTAGCCTTAACAGCTACCTTATCGGGTTTGGCTGTCGTGCTCGTATCTGTACTTTCAGCCGGCAAACCGGTTGTGGCGTCTGGTTTGTTTTCAACAGTTATTTGCGCAGCCTTACTTCCGATAACTCCATCATCAATATCGGTCGTTTTAAGAACGATACTATGCTTACCATTTGTTAATTGAGTAGTGTCCAGCGTCAACTTGTACGGCGCGGAATAACTTACGTGCACCATAACGCCATCAACAAATAGTTCAATCATCCTAATGTTTGTCGCATTGTGTAAAATTGGCGTTATATACACCGTGCCAGATAGGTCTTTAGTGGTAATATCCTTCGGCAGAGAAACCGAAGGAGCGTCGACATTCACTTCAGGTGTCTTATTTGAGTTGAGTAAGAAAACCCCAATGACAACAGCAGCGATTATCGCTACGATTGAAAGAACCCATATTAGTTTTTTGTTCATGATTTTTAGGCCATTTTTCGTTTATATACGTACTTACCAAAATTATACCATTATGGTAATGGTTAGCAATACATACATAGACTGGCACTACTGTTGGTCGTCGGAGAATATTCTATCGCGCGATGTCTGCGAAACGAGTTCACGTACAATATGAACAAATTGAAATTCTGGGAACATTTCTTGTAACAACGCGGTGCGTTTGTGACGCTCAGCTTGCACATCTTCTACCGACTTTAAGCCGTAGGTTTCTTTGAACACAATTTTGTTATCGTCGGTTGCGACTGAGTGAATAATTGCAGGTAAAAGCTTATCGATAAAGCGAACAAAACGAGCTTCAGGCTCTACTTGCTCTTCATAGCGGCGTAACAATTGAGCAATATGCGGAGGAAGTTCTTTGAGCAACTTTTCAGTTGCTTCAGCTTCAGCGGCTTCTTTAGCGATGCGCGCTTCTGGTGTGATGTTAAAGGTTGGAATATCACCGGCATACACTTCTGGTAAATCGTGTACGAGGCAAAATTCAGCAATGAGGCCTGAGTTGAGTTCAGGGTGATACGTCGCAGCCATTTCGATAGCCGACATGGCAAGGTGAAAACTATGTTCAACGTCGTTTTCAGGGCGCGCACCTGGATAATAGGTGGCGCGCTCGACACCAGCGAACTTCACCGTAATCTCCCCTATTTTAAGTAAGCTATCGTGAGCTTGCTGGGCACGTTCGGGAGTGTGGTGGAATTGTTCAGGCATTAACACAGTCTTTTTTAATAATATTGGTACCCCGGACAGGAGTCGAACCTACAACCTTATCCTTAGGACGGATCTGCTCTATCCAGTTGAGCTACCGAGGCATTACTTCATTTTAACAGATACAGACATCAAAGAGTACCTTTGCAGCATTTCTTCTGACGGCTTCACTCCGGGTTTTGATGGGGTCTCTACGCCCATCAAAGCCTCGGGTTGCAGATGTCGTTCAGAATTGCCGCAAAGGTACTCTTTGGGCGAAGTATATGTAAAAATAAAAACGCCCCATGTGTAGTGAGGCGTTTTTATTTTTAACGGTTTAAACTATCGAGTAAACTTTTCGTTCAATACGCTGTAATCGTAGAGTTCGTCTTCGCTAAACCAGTGTGGAATTTCTTTCGCAGCATCATCTTTATCGCCTGAAGCGTGGATGAGGTTTGGAATGCCCTTGTTTTGCTCGTCACCGTAGCCGTAGCTCATGTGTGAGAAATCACCGCGAATCGTGCCTGGTGCTGATGATTTTGGTTCAGTTGAGCCAACAAGCTTGCGAACGAGTTCAACTGCTTCGATGCCTTCAAGTACCATAGCGATGATTGGGCCGTCAGCCATGTTTTCAAGAACGTTATTGAAAACGTCTTCACCGCGGCGGGTAATCACTTGGCCGATTTCTTCGTAGTGTTTGTAGAATTGGTCACGGTTTGGTGCAATCATCTTCGTACCAACAATTTTCAAACCAACGCGTTCAAAACGGGTTAAAATTTCACCAACAACTCCGCGCTGTACAGCGTCAGGTTTAAAAAGTATCAACGTTCGTTCAATGTGACTCATATATATCTCCAATTATTCTTTAGGTCTATAGGCTATTGTAGCAAAAGTACTACGGCAAGTACTACCGCGAGCGCTATTCGATACCAACCGAAGATTGCCAAAGAGTGCTTTGACAGATATTGCATAAGGAATCCAACGGCAAACATACCGGCAACAAAGGCAGCGAGGTTCGAAAGAATGAGTGTTGGTGCGTTGGCAATTAAGTAATCACTATCCCCTACTAATACCTTCAATGTGACACCCAACATAATTGGCAATGAAGCCAAGAAACTATATTCTGCAGCTTCGGCAGGCTTGAGCCCCATAAAGCGACCGGCAAGAATCGTTGAACCAGAGCGTGATACACCAGGAATCAACGCCAAGGCCTGCGCTAGACCAACAATTAATGCACGTGGCTTACTCAGCGCTTCGCCATCTTTTACAGGTGAAAGCTTTGGCAGCTTTTCAACAATCACCATAATGATGCCCACGATAGCCAGAGTGAACACGACAACAACGGCGCTCGAGAAGAACGGTGTTGTTGAGATGAAATTGGCTAGAAAGAAACCAAGCAACCCAGCTGGCAAAATAGTAATAACGATATTAATTGCTAATCGGTATTTCCGGTGAACAAAGATATCGCGAAGGATTCCCCAAATACGTTTGCGGAAGAATACGAACAACGCCAGCATCGTACCAATGTTAATGAATTCTAAAAATAAGTGGTCAGACGCGCCGCTTAAAAAAGTTTGGGCGATAACCAAGTGACCCGAACTACTAATCGGAATAAATTCTGTAAGTCCCTGGATAAGCCCGAGAACAAGTGCTTCAAGCCACTGCATACGTTCCATTGTATCGGTTAGCGCTGTTTTAGGCTATGCTTAATATATGTACTTGTCCGATTACATTCTCGAATTTATTGAACACCTTGAGGTTGAGGGTGGTCGCATGCCAAAGACTGCCGAGAATTATGAATTCTATCTAAACCGCTTTGCCGAATTTGCCGGCGATATTAAAGTAGCTGACATCACCAGTGAGATGATTCGTAAGTATCGTCTGTGGCTAAACCGCCATGAAAACGAACGAGGCGAAACCCTTGCCATGATTACGCAGTCCTACCACCTTATTGCGCTGCGCGGCTTCTTTAAATACCTATCAAAGCGCGATATCCCCTCTTTAAGCCCGGATAAAATTGAGTTGCCAAAAACAGCCCGTAAACAAGTGACCTTTTTGCACTACGATGAAGTGCAAAACCTTATCGAAGGCATCGATGTATCCGAAGAAGCAGGCCTCCGCGACCGTGCAATTATTGAGTTGTTCTTCTCAAGTGGCCTACGTGTTTCCGAACTTGTTAACTTAAACCGCGACCACATCAACACGAAGCGCCGCGAATTCATGGTACGCGGAAAAGGCCAAAAAGACCGTCCAGTATTTATTAGCCAATCTGCCGCAGATTGGGTTGAGCAATACCTTGCTATGCGCCAAGACACCCTGGCTCCCCTCTTTATTAGCTATAGCCGCAACGTCGAACCTGATATGAGTGGTGATTATCGCCGTCTATCTGCTCGCAGCATCCAGCGCTCTATTAACAAGTATGCTCGCCTCGCCGGCATTACAAAACACGTCAGCCCTCACACTATGCGACACAGCTTCGCAACTGACCTACTTATGAACGGTGCTGACATTCGCAGCGTGCAAACCATGCTTGGCCACGCAGACATCTCGACTACACAAATTTATACACACGTTACCGATGCTCACTTAAAAGAAGTATTTGATAAGTTCCACAGCGAGTCGTAATCTTTAGTTAAAGCAACGGCCATATTTTGGTTCTTTGTTCTTTAAGAAACATCTGCAGCCCGAGTCTGAACGGGAGCCGGTGCCCCGAGAAGACCCGGAGCGAAGCCGTTTCGCGAAGAATGAAGAACTGAAATATGGCCGTTTTTTGACTAAGGGTTACAAGCAGCTGAACCAGCAATATACTGCGTGTCAGTGATTGCGAAATCTTTACAGAAATTACCTGTAAGATCGATGGCAGCTTCAGGATAAGGGAAGGTTGTGTCGAATAAATCAACACGGCTTTGTACACGCCTGAACAAATCATTTGCTCGGCCGGTTGAATCAATAAGTGGTTGTACTCCCTTAAAGAATACAGGGGTGCTTGAGGCGCCAATTGGGCCATTCCAAAGTGTTACCTTGAAGTGCGTTGCATTATATAATCCAGTTAAGCGGAGGAATGCGGTGCGGTTAAGATCCGTCGTACTACCTACTGCTTGAGGCAGCACAAGCACGCTACTACAGGCATAACCACCAGCACCAAGGGTCGATGTACAGCTAATTGCTGTTGGAGTCATCAATGCATCTTTTGGATTTGGGTCATCTGCTGGGTCTGTTTTGCGTTGGTCGTATGTCGTCATTTCGCGTTCAGGAATACCAGTTTGGCTTGTCGGATATAAGAACATTGTTGCACCATTGCTATTCGCGCCACTGACAGTGTCAAAGCTCGCTACTGTGAAGTTACCCGCAGACGGTACTTGCATAAGTTGCGCACGCATTAACGATGGGCGGTTAAGCGGCCACTGACCTTGCGCGTATAACGGTTGGCCAGATGCGTTTGCACCCGTGAGGTTCACTGTCGTTCCTGAACCAGAAGTTGTAATGTCGTCTTTACTGAACCATTCAACACGAACACGGTTAAAGGCGCTCACTGATGAAAGCGGAACCATTTGCGAACCATTTGCGGTGACGCTCCCGACATAGTCTTCGGTGTCCATCTTGAGGGTTACGCAGGTATACGCCTGGTCAAGTAAGATATCATTCGTACTGGTTGATTGCTGAACCAGCACCTCACCTGTCTTGGTTGTCGCGGCAACGCCTACGTTATTTACCAAAGCAGCGTTACACACCTCAGAAGAAAGGTGTGTTGCATCACTTGCAGCTGCACAGCTGGCCGGTGTTGCAGTACTACAGAAGGTTTTATACTCAAGCAACTTTCGCTTAGCATCCTCTACTCCAGCCTGGGCCGAGTCGTAGGCACTAGCCGATAAGTCGTTGTTACTTGCCTGTTGTTGGTCGGCAAGCATCAAACGGAGGAAGCTCACCGTTACAACGGTTACGAGCAGCATAAAGAATACGACTACAAATAATGATACGGCTCCAGATTGTTTGTTCGTGCTAATGTTTTTCATTGTTACTAGTTAACCCCATTACCTGCCCTTACGACAAGACTAAATTGTTGGACATTACAATACAAAGGGTCGGCATTAGGTACACCAGCAGCCAAACAAAGAGTTTGAGTAGCGTTCAGTGACGATATTTTAGCTGTTCCGATAGTATACGTGAGTGAAAAAATTTGTTGGCCAGTGCTGGTATCAACTGATGATGCCGGTACAGGAGTAATGAATGCAAAATTATGCAGTCCAATTTCGTGGTCACCATTAGACAGTAGCTCTTGAACGATTGCCGTATCCGCAACCCGAATATTTGGGTTCGCAAGTGCCGATGGGTTAACTGGGTTCTTTGCACAGTACACCTTAGAAGGGTCAGCAACTTTTATCAAACGAACAATTGAGTCTTTCGTGCTGTCAGGTGCCGAAAGGTACTTTGTGACATTTGCACTACCGGCATCAATTGCCCGGGCGAAGTTCCATATGTATGAATACGACCCGAGGCATAACCTGCCGCCCGCTGCAGCACCAGTAAGCGGCGCTTGTACGTAGTCAGTTGTAAGATTGAGTGAACTTGCTGTTGAGATGTCACGATCAAGTTCAATATTGATAGTACGTGAGGCTTGGTTAATCTCTTTAGAGGTCGTTCCCTTGTTATAGATAGCACCAATTTGGATGATCGTTAACGCAATACCCAAGAGCAAGAAGGAAATAAAGGTCATCGCTAGCGTTAGCTCGATAATAGTAAAGCCGTGTTGTTGTTTATGAGCGTGGTTCATAGAGCCTCACAATCGTACCTAAGTTCATTGGAATGTTAGTTCCCGAAACGTCCCAACATGCTCGAATATGGAAATCAATATACCCAGCAGTCGTGCCACTCACGGGTGAACGGACGCCTTCAATCCATATACCTTGCGTGAACTCAATTTGATTACCGGTATATGTTATTTGCGCTGCAAGAGGTGCTTTTTTGAAAACATCTCCTTTTACTGCGGTTGTAATAAGTTGGGCTGTCACAGGGTTAACAATAAAGTCTGTTGATGAGTCAGACGGGATAACGCACGAAGGGGTGCCTGCAAATTTAGAAGCAGTTGTTCGTTTACCGGTAGTGAACTGAATAATTTTGTAGTACTCTTCAGCCGGTGTCGATATACCATCACCGAGGTTAAACGTTTGGCCAGATTGGTAGCTTGCAACATATGCCTCGTGCATGAAACGCAGCGCCTCGGCTTGGCCATCAATCTGTTGGCGAACTGTCGTGATTTCAAGCGAACGCTGTGCAGCAGCAACACCTTGGCCCATAAGGCTTAAAGCAGTTACGACAATCAAGCTAAACACCGTCATCGCAAAAAGCACTTCAATAAGCGTGTCGCCTTCTTGTCTGTGCATTTTCTTAAAACCTAACATTTAAATCCTAATACAGATGTATTCATGTAATCGTTTGACTGGGTCTCAATAGCACTTGCACTTGAGGCAAAGGCATTTATTTGAATAGCCGTAGGGTTACCGTTCAGTAAGCCGTCTGAGTTAATGCATATCCAGCGTGCACCCTGGGCTTCACCTGGAGAAAAACCACCAGCGACAATCATACTTGAGATATTAGTTGGGTTAATACCAGCGTCATCCGGTACGTCCGTGTCGCTCACAGAGAAGGTATAAATCTGGCCACTATCAGGTGACCGTACGATAAGAAGTGCTAGCTTGCGAGGGTTTTGCGGTTTCGCATACGCTTCATTCCTATCGCCATATTGTGTCTTTGGATATGAAATACGTGTCCCCCACTCGAGCGTCGTTTTCTCAACATCAGTAGTAAGGACATTCATCCGATAATTATTCTTTAGTGAAAGGATATCGTTTGCAAGCGTTGCCGTTGCTTGTTGATAGCCAATAACCCTATAGATAGATATCTTTTCGTCTTCCAGACGTACATACTTGCCCATTAAGATACATTTGCTTTGGCCGCGATTGTAACTAGTTGGGCCTGTCGTAACCGGAGTTACTGCGCTATCACACGACCAGTTGTTGTTACGGCTATTCTCAACGCTCGCAACATCGGCATATTGCTGCTGTAGAGTGCTCTTTAAAGTTTGCACCGCATCGTTATATCGTTGAAGATTTACAGAGTTACCAGTGGCGGCAATCAGGGCCACGACTAAGAAACTACTGATTCCTAGGAAAAGTACTGTCTCAATAATCGTAAATCCGGCCAGTTTGTGATTGCCCATCTGGCCTTAATTATAGCATAAGCACTACTGTTTCAAGTGCGTTTAAAAACCAATGCCTGAAAGGTACCAATCCAAAATTATCCAGCCCAGAAAGAAGGCTGAAATTGTGCCAGCAATAAGCAATGGCCCGAACGGTACGTGTGAATTTCGTTCAAGTTTTTTAGTAGCAAGAAGCGGTATAACGATTAAACAGCCAATAAAGTTAGCGAGGAACAACGCAGTTAGCGCTAGTTGCCAATCTACCAGAATAAGCGCGAGGCCAATGTTCAACTTCACATCGCCAAAACCAACCCAGCGCCCCTTTGACACGAAATAAAGTAATGCGTACAGGCCGCTTAAAATTACCACACCCAGTAGCGCGGATAGCAACGTCCCAGTAACGTCACCCGTTTCAGCTATGCGAACTCCGACAATTGCAAGTCCAACGATAGCGAGTGCAAGGTTCAGCTTGTCAGGAAGCAAGTACCACTTCACATCGTAGGCAAATAATATCGACATAATCACGCTAGCAATTAACCAAAGGACAAAGTGAACAATTTCATAGCTGGTTTCAATACCTCCTGGCCAGAAAGCATACGATAGTGCGAAGAAAGCCGCGAGGCCAATTTCCATAACAAACTCGAACCAGCCAATAGGTTTACGGCAGTTTCGGCACTTCCCCCTGAGCGATAACCAGCTGATAATCGGAATCATGTCATACCACTTCAGCTTATACTCACAATGCAGGCACTGTGAGTGGTCGTCTAAGGGCTTAGCAATGATTTTCTTAAGGCGAGTGTATTCTTTCTTGTCGTACTCCTCACCGGCCTTCTTATCAGCAACCAGTTGTCGTGCGCGTAGACGCCACACCGAAGCCGCGGCAAAACTTCCAAGCGCTGCACCAAATAATATTAGTGCAGCATATATAATCACATCATTCATAAGCTCTATAATATCACGCGGGCAATAAAAAAACGCAGACCGTGAAGCCTGCGTTTTTTATACTTGAACCTAGAGACTAGGTGTTAAGACAGTAACCAGTTTTATTACCACCTTCAAGTTGCGTAACAGTTGCGTAACCGCGAGCTGTACCTGCAGTCAAAGTACCCTTACCATCTGGTGAGTTTGTACCACACTTCATACCCTTGTAAACAGTGATTACACCATCGCCAACCGTGAAGTTAGCTGGCTTGCTTGTGTCTACAGTAACACTAGTAATGTTGTTCGATAGTGCACCATATGTAGTAGTTGAACCACTAGTTGAACTTTCGAGCTGAGTACCAAGCGTAGTTGTGTCAGGGAAAGCACCCCGGTTTGCACTTGAGTAGCTATTAACAGCTGCTGCAACGTTACTTACATCACTCTTACGAGCAGTATCGCGTTGTCCAGCTTGTAGCGCTGGCAATGCAATGAAGACCATCAAGAAGATTAGACCAGCGATTGCTAGTACCAATACAACTTCGATGATTGTAAATCCTTTATTATTTTCTGTACGTTTCATAGGAATTATCCCACCTTTCAAATGAACGTTATATACGTTTAGCTTAATACTAAACTACTTATGCTAAGTTGTCTATACGTTTTTTTTAAATTTGTATGCCGTTTACAAGGCCATAGATTGGAAGCAGAATTGCCCCTACCATACCGCCGGCGACCACCGCTAGAACAACCATCAAAATTGGTTCGATGAGTGTTGAAATGGTGCGAATTTGTTCGTCGAGCTCGTCTTCAAAGACCTGAGCTACCTTGCCCATCATTTCATCAATACGACCAGATTGTTCACCAATCTTAATCATTTGTGGAACGAGTGGCGAAATAACTGGCTCTGGTTCAAGCGCAACAGACAAAGCCTTACCGCCTTGCACTTTGTCGGCCGCCCGTAAAATAGCGGCTTCAATGAGGGTATTATTGATGGCGCGACTGGTTACCTTCATCATATCAAGCATACTTACGCCGGTACTAAGAAGTGTTTGTCCTGTACGAGCAAACCGCGCCATGTAGAGCTTCTTAAATAGCTGGCCAAATAGCGGTACCTTAATTTTGAAGGTATCAGCAAATTTAATACCGTTTTCTGTTTTGAGGAACTGGAGGAAGAAGTATACGCTCACACCGATAACGATAATAGCAAGCCACCAGAACTGCGTTAAGATGTTCGCGGCGTCTACCATGAGCTGGGTCAGGAACGGCAAGTTTTTGCCAAGGTCGTCGTACAGCTTTTCAACTTGCGGAACTACAGTCACCAACATGAAGATAAGCACACCGAAGATAACAAACAGCACAATCACTGGATACGTTAACGCACCCTTAATTTTACCGGCAATTGCAGCATCTTTTTCTTGTTGGTTCGCAACGCGTTGCAATGATTCGTCGAGTGTACCCGAAAGCTCACCTGCTGAGATAAGTGCAATAAACACTTCGCTAAATACACCCGGGTGCTTTGCAAATGAATCAGAGAGCGAGCGTCCACCTTCAACTGAAGCTGAGATTTCTTGAATAACAGATTGCAACTGCTTGTTTTGGGTTTGCTCCATCACGGTGTGAAGGCTTTGGCTTAATGGCAAACCTGCACCAATAAGTGTCGCGAGTTGGCGCGTAAACACCACTTTGTCTTTAGTAGTAATGCGGCCAGTAACCTTTGAAAGGAAACCACCTTGACCGTTTTCTTCTTTAATATTAAGTGGTACAAAACCTTGCTTAATAAGTAAACGAGCAGCGGCCGTTTCAGAATCAGCTTGAATGCTTGATTTTACAACTTTATTCGACGCTTGGTCTCGTGCTTCATATGAAAACTTTTTCACGTAATTAGCCTCTCATAAGCCTTTCAAATTCAACTAAATCAACTGCATATTCACGGGCGCTGTCGTAGGTGACGGTACCAGCTTGAACCAAGCTAACGAGCGTACGGTCCATAGTTTGCATTCCTACTTCTGCACCAGTTTGAATAATTGCATCAAGTTGGTGAGATTTACCTTCGCGAATAATGTTACGAACTGCCGGGTTTGCGATAAGCACTTCAGCAGCTACCACTCGCCCGCCACCGATTGATGGAACGAGGCGCTGTGAACAAATGGCCATAAGAATATTTGATAGCTGTGCTCGCACCTGTGGTTGTTGGTGTGGCGGGAAAACGTCAATCATACGGTCGATTGATTGCGCTGCAGAGTTTGTGTGTAGTGTTGCGAACACAAGGTGTCCGGTTTCAGCGATAGTAATAGCAGCTGAAATAGTTTCAAGGTCACGCATCTCACCGATAAGTACGACATCTGGGTCTTGGCGAAGGCTTGAACGAAGCGCCGCGCTAAATGAGTAGGTATCATAGTGAACTTCACGTTGTACAATAACCGACTTCTTAGATTTGTGAGTAAACTCGATTGGGTCTTCGATAGTAATAATGTGCATCGATTTTTCGGTGTTAATTTTATCAACCAAAGCGGCTAGTGTTGTCGATTTACCGCTACCTGTTGGGCCGGTCACAAGCACAAGGCCACGTGGGTAATCTGCGAAGCCCATCACTACTTGAGGCATACCAAGCTCAGTCACTGATTTAATTTCGTTTGGAATAAGACGCAAGGCGCCAGCTAAGTTACCACGTTCGTGGTAGGCATTCACACGGAAACGACCAAGGGTACCGAACGCGAAGCTAAAGTCGAACTCTTTGTCCTTCATAAGAATTTGGCGTTGGTCTTGGTCAAGAATAGCAAAGATAAGGCTTTCAACTGCAGCTTCATCAAGCGGATTAAAACCGGCGACAGGCACAAGTGAACCATCAATACGGAGCATTGGTGGCAAGCCTACTTGAATGTGAAGATCGGACGCACGGCGTTTCACGACTTCTTCTAGGAGTACTTCGATTCTGAGTTGTTGGTTATTCATATTTGTCCCTTACCTTACGCCGCATCCGATGTTACACGGTTGACCTCTTCTAATGTTGTGACACCCGCCAAAGCCTTCAGATAGCCATCTTGACGCATGGTAATCATACCCTGCGAAACTGCTAACCTTTGAATCTCAGAGCTCGTAGCGTGGCTAATGATGAGGTTTTGGATTTCTGTATTTACATCCATTACTTCATATATACCAGCACGACCACTGTAACCATGCGGAGTTTGAGCGGAGTCAATTCCTCTGACTAAAGTATAAGCGCTTTGGTCTGCTAATGGTAGGTCTTTATATCCTAAATCCGCTGAAACCCTCGCAACGTCTGCCGGTGTTTTCGGAAGAAGATGCCCTACCGTAGCAAGAATGTTTTGCGTTTCAATTGGCGTTGATTGGTACGTTTCGCGCTTTTTAGCAATACGACGCACCAAACGCTGACCAATAATAGTATTTACGGTACTCGCAATAAGGAACGGCTCAATTTTCATATCGAGTAAACGCGGTAACACTCCAGCGGCGCTGTTGGTGTGCAGTGTACTAAATACAAGGTGACCCGTTAAAGCAGCCTGCACGGCAAGTGCAGCAGTTTCGGCGTCACGGATTTCTCCGACCATCACTACGTCAGGGTCTTGACGCAAAATTGAACGAAGTCCGTTGGCGAACGTAAGCCCAACTTCGGCGTTTACTTGGATTTGGTTAACACCGTCCATCTTATACTCAACAGGGTCTTCAAGGGTAACAATGTTCACACTGTCGTCTTTAATTTCTTTTACAAGTGCATACAAACTCGTCGACTTACCTGAACCAGTAGGCCCAGAGGTCAGAATCATGCCGTTTGGACGCTTAATACCGTGGCGGATAACGCGCAATGAGCGCCCAGCGTAACCCATTTCTTCAAGGTCAAAACTGTTTCCTGTTTTATCGAGCAAACGAATGACAATTTGTTCACCCCATACAACTGGGCTAATGGCGATACGAAGGTCAACTTCTTTGTTCGCAACACGAACCGTAAACTGACCGTCTTGCGGTACACGGTGTTCGTCGATTTTTAGGTTCGAAAGAATTTTCACGCGGCTGACAAGTGCAGGTTCGATACTTTTTGGCAGCTGCATCACTTCACGAAGCACGCCGTCGACGCGACAACGAATTTTTAGCGCTGTTTCAAGTGGCTCAATGTGAATATCACTCGCGCGAGATTTTACAGCGTATTCAAGAATTTTACTTAACGCTTGGCTAATCGGTGAATCTTGAACGATGGTCTTAACATCACTCGCCTCTTCAGCTCGCTCTTCGTCTTGTGATACTTGGGCTGCTTGGTCGACACTTGAAAGGTCGGTACGGTATTGGTCAAGAATGTGGCGTACACCGGTTTCTGAGGCCATGAACACCTTTAGAGGACGCTGAATGCGGTTTGCAAGGTAGTCAACAGCTTGCACGTTGTTCGCGTCAATCATCGCTACGGCGAGGCGGTTTTGCACTTCTGCAAGTGGCACAGCCATAAAGCGTTCAGCGATGTCTTCAGGGAGCAACGTCAAAATGTTCTGGTCGATAATAATATTCGCCAGGTTTACATATGGCACACCTGATACTTGGGCAATAGCGTGCGTAAGTAGCTCATCGTCAATAGTACCTTGTTCTGCTAACAGGCTGAACAATGGCTTGCTGACGGTGGTTGATTCAATTTTTGCAGCATCCAATACGTCAGAGGAAACTAACCCCTCTTCAACGAGAAGTTTTATCAGCTTTTCTTGGATGTCGTCGGTAAGAAGTGCCATGGGCGAACGACCTACTGGTTTCCTGGAGTAATTTGCACCTCGACGGCAGGGTTAATAGCGTTCTCGTTAAAGATTTCTGGGCTGACCTCGCTAAGTGTTGGGTCAATACGTTCGATTGTCTTCACTTCAACAGGTTCGTTTGCTGAACCGCCAAAAATGGCACGCGTAACGAAGAAAGCGATAAGCACGCTGACTGAGGCGATAAGGACGATCATTGCTATGTCTGTTTTTTTCATGGTTGTACTACCTTTGTTTGGAGTTCAATTGTTTTCGATGGTTCGTAGTATGACTTGGCGACAACGGTCATAAGTTGGCCGTCATTTTGCGTTTCAATTTGCAGTGATGTAACAGTAATGAGACGGATTGAGCGTTCGAAGTTTTGCAACACCATCTTGATAGCATCTTGGTTACCCTTTACGACGAGACGGAACGTAATTTCGTTCGCACCAGCTGCTGCAGAAGCATCAACAGTTGTGCCAGCTGTAAGTGATTCGAGCCCAACAATTGGGTCAACCTGCAGCGACTGAACTGATGTTAAGCCTGGAATACCTGCGAGCAACTTGTTTTGCAGTGACGCACCGAGTGCAAGCGAGTTGCCGTCTGAAGGCAATGCATCAAGGATTACCTGGACTGCTTGGTCGCCGTCATTCGCTTTTGAAGCGATAAGTGCTTGGTTTGTATCGAGTACCTGAATTTGGCTTACAAGCTCTGGTGCTACCTTGTTATTGTTGTCGAGGTTAGAAAGCGTTGTTTGCTTTTCACCTAACACTTTTTCGTTAAACACGGCTTTTTGAGCCAAGAAGTAACTGACGACAAGTGCTGCACCAACTAAAGCAGAGGCAACGGCAATCCAAATAAACATTGTCTTGTTCGCCTTGGCAATTTGGCTTCGTTTTCGGATGGCTACATCATTTGGTTTCATTATTCGACATCCTTTGCTCGCTCGGCGAAGATACTCTTTGGAATACCTAGGTAAGAGTCTGTTACGTTGCCGTTAATACTGAGTTTAATTGTTGGTACAGGGATTTTCGCTGAGAACAACTCTTCAGGGTATTTGAATGAGATTGTGAAACGTAATACCTTCGCACCGTCTGGGTTTTCACCGTAGCTAATGTCAGTTGTACTGATGTCGCTGGCAAGCTTCACTTGCTGCTCTTCACCATCAAGGTTGTATACAATAACCGAACTATCAATTGTCTTCTTAAAGACTTCCATTGAGTCGTAGGCTTTTGTTTGGCCTTCAAGCTTAATAGTTGATTCGTCGGTGTTTACTGATAATGTTGAAATTCGCACTTCGTTTGGTGAAGGTGGAATAACTGCTGAGAGTACATCAAACAAACGTGAGTTGATTGACTTTGTGTCGTTCAATTCATCAATACGCTTCATTTGGTTTTGAATAGTAATCATCTTTGAAAGGTCTTCTACCTTAGAGAGTTTTTCGCTGCCACTTGTGATTGCGTTATCAACAATAATGTTACGCCCAAACTGCACACCGTAAATGTAGAGCGCGAGGAGCACAACAATACCACCGGCAACGATACCAGTAATGATTGAACCTGAAATAACAAGGGCGCGAGCGCGTTCTGCTTTAAGGAGTTCTTGTTTTACATCTGGAATAAGGTTGATTTCAATCATAGCTTGTTCACCCTTTGTGCAAGGCCGATAGCTGCAGCGAATTCAGATGCAACGGTTGCAAGTTGCTGTTGGTCTGTTTGAGACACATGTACCTTCTGCCATGGGTTAGCCATCGAAGAAGCAACACCTGTTTTTGAACTGACGTACTCTGCGAAACCAGGAACGACTGAACCATAGCCAGCGAGTAAAATGCCACCTACAGGAGTGTTCGGGTAACGAGTTTGGAAGAACTTGATAGACTTTGTAAGTTCAGTTGCGAAGTTCTCAAGTGTGCCTTCAATTGCACGGTACACCTGGCCTTCAAGACGGTCTGGTGCAAGGCCAAACTTCAAAATGAATTGACGAGCTTGGTCTTCTTGGACGTTAAGGTTTTGTACAGCTGCTTTAATAAGTGATTGAACACCGGTTGGAACAGTACGAACCAAACGTGGGTTGTCACCAAAAGTAATAGCAAGGTCAGTTGATTGTTCACCAACATCAATAATTAAACGAGCGTCAACAATGCCACTTGGGAGCAGCGAACGAACCATGGCAAGCTGTGTTGGTTCAGCACCAATTACGTTAAGGCCAAGGTTTTCAATGAATTCAAGACGTTCTTCAGCGTAAGAGTTTGAGGTGCTGGCAATAAGGATTTCTTGCATCTTAGGGTCATGAAGTGATGTACCAAGCACTGCCCAGTCAACCTTAGCTTCAGTAACAGCCATAGGGATGAATTGATCTACTTGGTACTTAATAGTATTTCGTAGCTCGTTTTCGGGCATAATTGGCATTTCAATAACAGTAGTAAAGGTTTTGTTTGAAGGTAAACCAATAATAACGTTTTTCGTTTTAATGCCACTCTGCCCTACTGCGGTCATAATAATTTCGCCAAGTTTGCGAAGTGCTTCTGGTGATGATGAGCTGCTCGTTTTTTCATCGAGTGGCGCGTACCCGAAGTGAACTAAGTTCCATGCGTCTGGACCAGCTGAAGACAGCTGAACCACACGTACTGCATTAGTACCTATATCAAGTGCAAAGTAATCGCCCACGCCATGTTTTGCCATATTGTTCATCATTATAGCGAAAGCATAAGCGTAAAAGCAAGGGCATTTAGTTGTATTTTACTCTAGAATCGCGGAGGGAGTTCTTTTGTACTGACGGTCGTGATGCGATCACTGCTTGAGCCGTGTGCGGTGGCCCATAGGTAGGCTTCGCCGCGTAAATTGAATACTTCAGCCGGTTTGCCAATATCAACGCCCACACCGCTTCCAGCCGTTCGGTACATGAATAATTTATTTGCTTGAACTGGCCCATTAATTGTCAGTTTCTGGTTACATTTATTACTCGTAAGTGTCGATGGAGTACCTGCAGCAATTGAACTACAGGTATTTATATAGCCGTTAGTGCCCGTGCCGCTGGCGATAAGCCAAGCATCGACATTCGTTACCGAGTCGGCAATGATGATATTTCGCGCAATAATAATAACTTGAGGAATGTCACCGATTTTAGCTAACGCGCCTGGAGTGTACGTAATGTTACTCGTAATTGTAACGGTTGCATCGGGGTCATTAATGACCACCCATTTACCTTTGCCGGCACCATCGCTCGCAATTGGCTGCGAGCTTGAAACATTCAAGGTTGTTCCGCCAATTGAATATGTAGTTGCCGAAGCTAAATCTTTCAAATCAACAGATGCGCCGCCAATGTTACTTGTTGCCTTAAAACGACCGGCAATATTTGGTGCGGTTGAGGTAGTGACGTATCTTCCTATCTGTGCGACCTGACAGCCAGTACCATTATTGTTACTTATCGTGAGCACACTCAAGCTACAAAGGTCACCGGCAGCAGTACCGCCAACGTACATCGCACCCGAGGCCATGCCTGTGACTGTGCCTGAAGGAATAATTGCATACTCTGACCATGAACCATAACGGAGGCCGCTGTTGCCTGATGCTGATGTAGAAGTTGAAACATTCGAAACGGCCGCTGGCGTTGTTGCCGTTCCCCTACCTACTATCAAGTCACTTCCTAGTACTTGAACTTTCGGCTTTTTCGAAACGACAACACACGATGGTGCGCTGTGATACCACTGGTTCAATGCATTGGTATTTGTATACGGACGCACTGAAAGCGCATAACAAACTCGGCTGCCTACTAATAAGTCTTCAGTGGCTTTCGATGATGCAGGCAGCGCCGTTGAGCCTGGCGAGAAGTTTCGAGTGCCGTTTGCTTCGTTGGTCGCACCGTTTCCGTAATATGCCTGTGGAGCTGTTCCATTAATAGAAGCGCCAGGGATACCGCCCGTTGATGGAACAACAAAACGCGAAACTTGCCACGCAACGTTACTTGCTGTGCCTCCACCAGTAGAGGCTACTGACGGGCTTGCGGTAACTGTTTGACCCGACTCGACGCTGCTTGAAGGATTCACAGTAATTGTTGGTGTTAAGGTGTATGGCGGGAGGCGCGCACGGTTAACAACCACCGGCACTAAACTTGTATTACAAGAACCCGTAGGGAACGAGCCATTCGATGAATAACAACGGTAAATACCAACAGTAATTGTTTGGCTATCAGCGCCGTTGGCATTGTTCATCGCTAAGCCACTCACATTTAGAGTAGCGGTTACTGAACCGCCCTGCGTTGACCAGATATCATTGAGGCCTTGATAATTTCCACGGTAAAGCACGTTTCCACCGGTAATTGAAAGCCGTGAAGAATCAGGGTAGGCACCTCCAACAGTATCTGGCCTTACACCTACGGCATAGATTGCAGACCAGTCCCCCGCTCCCTGACTACAGGTATACAGCGAACCGCGAATATTTACACCAACAGATGTATCGGTTGCACCAATGTTCACACCCATCGCATAGTAGCCGGTGTCGGTTGCCGAAGCGTCGGAGTTATTAAACCAAATAGAACCTTGCACTAACGGGCGCGCTGCAAAACAAGCATTTCGCGCACGGCTCTCGTCAGCGTTACAGGCAACGCGGTTGTAAGGACATGGCGCAGCGTTTGCGGCATCGGCCGGGGCAAGGAGACTTAAGAATCCCAAGGCAAGAACAAAAACCCCAACGAAAAACGTTGTTGTTTTGAGAGAACGGTTTTTAACCATTTCCCTTTATACTTGAGGTTGCATCAATATTGTCCGGTGAAGTAACCGTTGCGGCATTTTGCTTGATAGCTTCAATACCAAGAGGGTTTGCTAACTGGCCGGTTATATATTTATCTTCATTTGAGAGTGACTGCAGAAGGTTTGCGAACTTAGTTGTATCATCAACATTCTTTGTGTACGCAGCATTTGTAAATTGAATGTACACGCAGTTCGCATCAGTTTGGTTATCGCTTATTGCTGCGGCGGACTTTGCGCTTTCTGCGAGTTTCGAGGCGTGACCTTCGATGCTTGTTTGAGTAAATGCGGAATTATAATTCGCAATAACACCTTCGCATAACCCATTACCGTTCACACTCACTGCATCTTTGCTGTCTTTCGACATACCAAGAACGAATAACGTAGCCCCTGCCCCAACAACCAAGGCCAGTACTATAACTGCAACAAGCCCTTTTCCTTTTAACGATATTTGAGAGTATTTCATTAGGTTTGATTATAGAGTAACCGTAAGTGTAATTCAATTATGGGGTATAATTAAGTCTATTATGAATATTGCTGTACTATTTGGTGGAAACAACTCAGAGCGTGATGTATCAATTGCAAGTGGTGCGCAGGTCGTAAAGGCCCTTCGAGCGCACAACCACACAGTGACTGCTATCGACACTGCGCATGGGGTTCTTTCTGAAGCAGATGAGGCGGTTCAATTTCAACAAACTATTCACACCACTCCTCCAACACTCGAAGAACTTGCAAAACTGCACGATGAAAACACCTTATTACGGTTAGTTGATATCCTTCGTCCATTCGACGTCGTTTTCTTTGCACTGCACGGCACACCGGCTGAAGACGGGCAAATTCAAGGCCTCCTCGAAGAGGCCGGCATTCGACACACCGGTTCTAGCTCAGCAGCAAGTGCTAACGCTTGGTACAAAGATGTCGCTAAAGAAATCTTTATTGAGAATAATTTACCAACACCTCGCTGGGTAAAAACTACTGACAGCGTTAACCTCGTCGAAACGCTTGGGTTGCCAATAGTTATCAAACCAAGCGACCAAGGCTCGACTGTCGGTATTACACTCGTTAAAACTGCCGATGAACTCGATGCTGCTATTGCTACCGCTTATCGCTACGGTGAAGTATTAGCAGAAGAATTTATTAAAGGCCGCGAAATAACCGTTGGAGTGTTGGCGGGTGAAGCTTTGGGCGTCGGCGAAATTGGCATCCAGCCTGATGGCATTTTCTCGTACGAATCAAAGTATCAAGCCGGTGCTATAACGGAGACATTCCCTGCCGACCTTCCAAATGACCTTTACGAACAAGCTCAAACGTTAGCACTTGCAGCCCACCAGTCTCTTAGACTTGGCAGCTATAGCCGATCAGATTTCCGTCTCGATGAAAATGGAAAATTTTGGTTAATCGAAGTGAATTCACTTCCTGGCATGACAAGCGGCAGCTTACTTCCACAATCAGCAGCGGTTGCAGGTATTAGTTTCGAAGAGCTTTGCAATCGTATTTGCGAAGAAGCAATTGCCTACTAGTCACTAGTTTCGACAAGTAATGTTACCGAAGCCGCCCTTGGCGTTCGTTACAGTGTTATTACAATATACAATCGTACCAACAGCCTTGTTTTGAATATTAAATCCAACCCCAGGACCATTCACATTAACACTGTTGTTTTTGAACACATTATTATTACCCCATCCCGACACGACGTTGTGTACTTGAATACCATCAAGGATTGAATTCACTCCGCTATTACCTGTAACGGTGTAGTTGTTCCCCTTTACATCAAGCCATGAATCGGCGTAATTATCACCGCTCATGTTTGCACCATCAAAACGGTTATTGGCGATAATTCCACCAGTACTTCCCTCTTTTATGTCGATACTTTCAGCACCAGTGTTGCTAATTGAGTTACCAATAACTTGGTTGCGGTCTGATGTATCGGCTTTGCCACCACTAAACTTACCCCAGTTCGAAGTTGCGCTGCCGATATACACACCCTCACCATACTGCGGCTTGCCCTTACCTGTTGCGGTAACTTCGCTATTTGTAATAAGGTTATCACTTGAGAATGAGCGGAAGTGCACACCCTCTTCACCGATGTTCATAACTTTCACACCGTTAATCGTGTTAAAATTTCCACCGTCAATCACAATTCCCTTTGAAGCATTTCGAACCGTAATGCCAGAGATAGTCCAGTAATGCGCTTTATATAAATAGAGCCCGTACGTTCCAGACACACCGCCACCTTCAATGATTGCGTTGCGAGAACCTTGAAGTGTAATTGGTGCTTTTGGACTACCAGCCACTGAACTGGCAAAGGCCGCTGCACCATTACCAATTGAAACCTTTGCATTGTATACACCGTCGCTGAGCTTAATAACGTCACCTGGTTTTACACTACTCATTGCCGCGGTTAACTGTGCGGAATTGCTTACCTGAATTGTCTTACCACCACTCGAAGGACTTGTTGGTACAGGTGTTGGCGCCGGAGCTTCCGGAGTTGCCGGAACTGGATTCGTTACTACCGGAGGAGTTGTTACTGGCGGCTTTGTGACAACTGGTGTCGCTGGAAGTGGTTTTGAAGTTCCCGATACACGCAGCTCTAGACTTGAGAAATTAACATTTCCGCCAACTGAGCCAAGCCCTACTTTACTTGCAGACGTTGACGTATAGTCGACACGCTCAAGATATGAACCGTCTAGGTAAGCACGTACATCATCTTCGTCTTTACGAATTTCTGCTTTATACGTTGTGTCAGCTTTTATAAACTTCTTAAATGTTGCGAGCGTACGAGTTGCACCCGCCTTAACCTGATAAATACCGTTCAGGCCCGCACTAGCTTTTGCTGCATAGTTTACATATGAATAATTTGATACATCAATGTAATCGAAAATTAAACTAAAGTTTGCTGGCATTGGATTGCTTTCAAGTGGCTTCGCCGTCACCTTTAAACGGAATTCAGGTGAAGTAATAACTGTCGCATCCATAGACAAACTTTGCGTCGACACCGAACCATTTGCCGAACTTGAAGTTGAAGCTGTCGCACTTGCCGCGCTGGCTATTGCCTCAGGAGTTTGGCGGAGCGTGTAGCTGAACCCGTCAGAAATAGATTGAGATTTCCATTCCCCGGTACCAATATTTGTCATCGTTGCAGCAGCATTAAGTTGCGACGATGTTAAATCGGTTTGAATCGCCAAGTATTCTTTACTATCGGCTATGTTATAAGCAACTGCAGAAGTTGCGATAACTGCAAACACACTAATGGTCGTAATAATGTGCCAACGATGCACTTTATAGAGTGCTTCATTCAAACGAACTTTTAGTGGTGCCCTTGCGCTGGTTATGATTTCTAAGTTTTTTTCCTTAGGCATTACTACATCCATTCACTGTTATGGTTATGTTTAAGATATACCTACATCATAGACTTATGAGTAATTATTTACAATTAACTGAGGGAAATATTGAAGTACTACTCACAACGATAATGATGTGATAGAATTTTCTTAACAAGCATAAGGAGAGTTAATGCATGGCACGTCTACCAGTACCTGGAAGCGATGATGGAAATTGGGGTCAAATATTAAACGATTACTTATTGGCAGGCCACAATGCCGACGGTACTCTAAAAACTGGAGTCGTTAACAATGCGTCTCTCCAAAATAGCAGCGTAACACAGGCCAAATTATCTACAGCGAATAGTGCATCTGGTGGACAAGTTTTGTCTACAGATGGAAGCCAGCTCAGCTGGACTACTGTTTCTGGATCTGGCTCGGTTGCCGATGCATCATCATCGACCAAAGGTGTTGTTCAACTTGCTGGTGATTTAGCTGGTACCGCAGCTGCGCCTACAGTACCTGGCCTTGCCGCTAAAGCCGACAACACAGCAACCGTCCACCTTACAGGTAACGAAAGTGTTGCAGGTATTAAAAACTTTACCGGCACACTTCAAGTTGGAGGCCAAGCCGTCGTTGCAACAAACGACGCTCGACTTACTGACCTTCGTACGCCAACTAATGCCAGTGTAACACCGGCAAAGTTAGCTGCGACCGCAGCCCCAACTAGCGGACAAATCCTCAGCTACAACGGCACACAATTTAACTGGGTAGCTGCACCAACTGGTGGCGCCGACCCTACACTCGGTGGCGACCTTACCGGTACGGCGAGCAATGCACAAATTGCAGCAAACGCCGTTGGTACAACCGAAATTGAAACAAACGCTGTGACAGCAGCAAAAATCCTTGATAACACTATTACCGAACCAAAACTTGCGGTATCTAACGCACCTGGTGCAAACCAAGTGCTGACATGGAACGGCACTACTCTTGTATGGACAACCCCGGCATCTGGCGGCGGCGGTGGTGGTGGAGCTTACGACCTAGGTCGTGTTCGCTACGAAGCAGGCTGGCCTTCGACTCGCCCAACTGGGTATGCATATATTGACTGGATCAAAAGCAGTTCAAATGACCCAGACCCGAGCTCAAGCTTGATGGTTGCCGGCGATACAATCTCAGAATGGACATAGACTAATATGCCTGCTTCAATTGTTCAAAGCATTTCAGGTTCACAAGATACTCTCGTTCAAACTCATGCTATTTCACTTCCAAGTCCTGCCGTCGCAGGCCATGAAATCATTCTCGCTTATGTTAGCGCCTCAGGAGTCAGCGTTGCTAATATTCCAACTGGTTTTCTCGAGGCTGCCAATAGCCGCAAAGAATACACTTCTGGACACTATATATGGCACAAAACTGCAGTTGGTGGTGAGCAGACAATTAACGTCACTCAGAACCTGGCGTCAACTGCGACCTGGGTCATCATGGAAGTATCGGGTATTGCTGGTGTTGGTGCACTTGTTGCATCTGCTGAACGTGGCGAACTTGCAGACAATGGATACTATTCAACTTTGAATACATTTCAACCCACAGCCGGAGAACGGTTTGTCGTAGGCGCCCTGTCTGCATCATCTGAAAATGCTACTCAAATTACTGGAGTACAGAACTGGACGACTGATGGTTTTACGCCACTTGCTACTGCCTACACTACTACCGTATCGCAGGGAATTCGCGTCAGCCAGGGAGTAGCCACGCAAAATAAAGTATTTACGAACGGTGAAACGACATTGGTTGGTGGTGGCTGGAATATAGCCACGCAATATGAAGTTGGGTTAATCGTCGCCTTTGACGTCGGCACTCCTGACATCACACCTCCTTCAACTCCACAAAATTTACGACTCACAAAGCGCACAAAGAACACCCTTTCTATAGCGTGGGATGCCTCAACAGATAATAAAGCGGTTAAACAATATAACTTATATATTGCAGGGACGCAGGTCGCTACAACAACAGCAACAAATTATGTGTTCGCTAACCTTAACGAAATAACAGCATATGGTGTTACCGTTCGAGCCGAAGATAACGCCGGCAACTTATCAACTACATCTAGTACGTTAACTGCTACTACTCTCGAAAACAACGGTAAGTATGCTTGGACTGGAACAACCAAACAACTTCTTGGGACGCGTGTGTATAATCCTGCAAACGACATTTCTGCGCTCGTTCCTATTCCGTGGGAAGGCGGACCAGCTTACTGGGAACAATTCTCAAAAACCGGTCAAAGTGGCTGGGAGAATCCAAGCTTCTTCCCTATCGTGGCATTCTTTAACGGTGTTAGTAGCAATGAAGAAGTTATTTACGACAAGTCGCTTGGCGTGAACACCTATACCGGTATGGACGTCAACACACCGTTTAACCTATTTGCAGATAATAATGTGTACTTCATTGGTGAAAAGCTAAACGACAGCTGGCCAATTGATGATCACACCGTTTGGATTGGCCGCTCAACTGACGACGAAGTTGATGGACGCTACAGTCCCCCATCGGCTGGTCGCGATTATCTGCAAAGTGTTATCGACAATATTGGCGACGACGGACGATTCAAATGGGGTAACTACACACAGCTTGTTTTGCTAAATGACAATCCAGCGAATAACAGCGACTGGGAACAGTATGTGAACAACTACAGCGACGTCGTATCAATCGATATGTACTGGTACACCATTCCACTCGTTGAGTACCGAGACAATTACATTACATCCGTCAAAGAAGACCATCGTCGAACAAGCTCAAGTTACGGCAAAATGATGAAGTCATTGCGCATTCGTGACAGTGTCGACAACAAGCTACAGCCAATCTGGAATTTCATCGAGAACATTAATGGAGGCCCGGCTGAAGGCCCATGGCAAAGGTACATTGCACCAGGTGAATTAAAGGGTGCGGTTATGAGCTCCATTATTAACGAAGCTCGCGGTATTGTTTACTTCAACCAAAGCTTCACTGGGTCAATCGTAACTGGCGGTTTTATTCGCTACTCACAATACGCCGATCCAAACTTTGAAGGTCGCGCGTTAATTAATGCATTTGGTGAAATCAACAACCAAATTCATCGCCTTGCAACAATCATCAATACTCAGTCATATGCTTACCACTTCGGTGCACTGCTTGATACGATGCTGAAAAAAGTTGGTGGACACATCTACATCTTCGCAATGATTGATGGCGATGGCCAACCAGGCAGTCGAACATTCACCCTCCCGTGGGGTCTTACCGGCACAAGCGTTGAAGTTGTCGAAGAAAACCGGACTATTACAATCAATTCCAGTAGGCAGTTCACTGACACCTTCCAATACGAATATTCGTATCACATTTACAAGATTGCCATCTAGCCATTCACTAAGTATTGGCTGCTTCCACCTCTGTTATGCTACAATAGCTATATATGAGTCTATCTATCGCAATAGTGAGGTTATAAACCAACTACCTTTCGAGATAAAAACGAGTATGCCAACAACCGATCGTGGACGACGCGGATACTCAGATCTATACACCCAAGAGTTGAAGAAACAATTTGTTCAATGACTAATCCCCCTTATGCTCCTCTTTGTATCAATTCACGAGTATAATTATTGCCATAAGTAAACGTATCTAATCGAAATCAAAAGGAGTGATATGTCAGAAATTGTTGAAACATCCGACGAAGTAGCTGAACCAGAGATTGCAGCGGTCAGTCACCATAAATTCTTCTTCGAAACCCCTCTGTATGATGTCGTTAGCTTTCAAGCAATTGGAGGCGAAGACGCAGACGATTTAGGTGAGTTCCTCGATGGCCGAGTGGACGCATATTCGACCAAAAACGATATTGATACTACATATGTAATCACTTCAAAAAACGTCGATGATTCTTACAGTACGGGCTTTAAAAGCTTCCGCAAGGTGAAACTAACTTGCGTCAGAAAGCCTGATGATATCCTCTACTTCTTCGTGGGTGTCGGTACTGGTTCATTTTTCAAGGTTGGCCAAATACCTTCACTCGCTGACCTATCGCTTGGTGAGATAGGTAAGAAATATTCTAAATATATGAACCGTAGCGATATGAAAGAATTTAAAAAGGCTATAGGTTTAGCAGCACACGGCGTTGGGGCGGGATCATTTGTATACCTACGGAGAATTTTTGAAAATCTAATTGGTGAAACATACACTCAAGCTCAGGATGAGATTATTGTTGAGCAGCAAGATTTTATCAAATTAAGGATGGATGAAAAAGTTGAAGCACTCAAGGATTACTTACCTTCTCAGCTTGTAAGTATGAAACGAGTCTACTCAATTCTGAGTGATGGCGTTCATAACCTCACTGAGGAAGAATGCCTAGAGCTATTCCCTGCACTAAAACTCTCGATTGAATTGATTTTGCAACAAAAAATTGAAGCTGATGCTACAAAACAGCGTGATGATTTAGCAAAAAAGCAAATTCAAGATATCGAAAAAATGTTAAAGAAAAAGCAATAATTGCTACTTCTTTAGGTAGTTGTCTACGTCATTAATAAACAGACGTAATACGTCACCTTTGTGGAAACCTTTTTTACTGTGACCCAAATCTTTACGTATCGAAATAAATAGCTCTTCCACTATAAACATTTTCTGTTCATTTGGAGTGCTCTCATCACTTAAAGTAGTACGCATTTTACCCCATTTTTCGATTACTTCATTTGATGCGAACGTCATTAGTTCGGGAGTTTTTGTGACAAAATACTTAATCATTTCCTTTTCAGTAGGACGCTTAGTCACACTTTCATTCGCGAATATACTCATTATGAACTTTATAAAGCTATCATATAGTTCGAGCTTCTTTGGCCTCATTGCTTGCTCTATTGAACGTCGCGTCTCAAGAGATTTATTAGCAAAGTAACCTAAAATGGCTACAACAAGAATTGGAACGGCTGCGATTATGCCCGTTTGAATACTTTCACTTAGCGTACCGTACCATTTACTAAGTTCAATAAACGCAAAAACCAAGAGCCAACCTGTGCCAATTATTATGGCAAATCCAGCTATCGTACTTATTATTTGTTTCACTTTGCTGTTCATATTATTTATATTACCACCCCTGCAATCTATGATGCAGACTATTTACACTACATCTATACCATAAGGGCTTTATTAATTACCTATAACACCTTATAATTGTATATACAAAAGTGAGGGTAAAATGGCTAAGGACAATATCTTAAATCGAATCCTTACCTCTATTGAGGTATGTGCAGGTGCTGGGGGTCAAGCACTCGGTCTTGAAATGGCGGGATTTGATCACGTTGCTCTTGTCGAGAATGATGCTCGTTGTTGTGAAACCTTACGACTTAATCGACCTGACTGGAACGTGATAGAAGAAGATCTAAACAATTTTGATGGCACACCTTATAAAGGCGTTGATTTAGTTGCAGGTGGCGTACCTTGCCCACCATTTTCACACGCTGGCAAGCAACTTGGTAATTTAGACGAACGCGACCTCTTCCCTGCGGCCCTAAAACTTGTAGAGCAAACTCAACCTAAAGCAGTGCTTCTTGAAAACGTACGCGGATTACTCGACCCAAGGTTTGCTGAATATCGTCAGGAAATACTAGATAAGCTCGAAGAGCTTGGTTATGTTGGTGAATGGAAATTAATTCAAGCGGCACAACACGGCGTAGCCCAACTACGTCCTCGCGCAATCCTCGTTGCTATGAAGCAAGAATACTTTAAGTACTTTACGTGGCCCGAACCTGTCGCTACCGAAGAGCAATTCTTAACAGTGGGCGAAGCATTGTACGACCAGATGAAAGAAAATGGCTGGAAAGGTGCAGAAGCTTGGAAAGCTAAGGCTAATAAAGTAGCTCCTACTCTAGTAGGTGGATCTAAAAAACACGGTGGCGCTGACCTTGGCCCTACTCGTGCAAAAGCGGCTTGGGAAAAGCTAGGTGTTGATGGTAAGGGAGTCTCTGACTCTGCTCCTGACGTAGACTTCGAAGGAAACCCCCGACTGACAGTCCGAATGGCTGCAACCATTCAAGGATTCCCCGCTAACTGGAAAATATCAGGTAAGAAAACCAGCGCATACAAGCAAGTAGGAAACGCCTTCCCTCCTCCTGTTGCCGCAGCAGTCGGTACGGCAATTCATCAAGCTATTTACGAATACGAGCATCGAACTGTCCTAGTAAGTGAAGACGAGCAACAAAAAGTTACTGGTCTTAATTTACTGACTTCTTCCGAAGCTCCCGCCTTCTAATTTCTGCTCGAATGTTTCCTTCTGGCCAAGGTTCAAAGTGTTCGAGTAAGTAATACGAACGAACCCTATCGCCTTCTTTCTTTTTAGTAAAAGAATATTCCCAACCTAATTCACGTAGCTCGCGCATGCGTTTTTGCCAATCATCTTGATACTGACGGGACTTCGCTACAACTTCGACAAGGTCAGACGGAACAGGATTACCCTCAAATGCCTTTAATAGTTCGCCAATTCTTTTATGAACTTCGTCATAATTCGCAGCAAGCTTTAACTTGTCAGCATATTGGTCGTAACTGGCATAAAGATTCTTTTTGCCTTCGTTACAGTCAGCGCATAGTGCTTGAAGATTTTCGGGGTCATTAGTTCCACCCCAAGCTTGAGGTATTTTATGGTCTACGTGCAGCCTTACGCCATCATCCTCTGGTGTTTTTCCGCACTGCACACAACGCTTGTCTCGCAAGACCCAAGCACGTACTCTGTTGCTTATCGCTTTGGTATTTAGCTGTATGTCCAGTATCCCAGTTAATCTGTATAAAGTTTCAGTTCCTCGGCGAGTACGCTCAATCTCAAAAGTCTTGTACAAATCCCGCATACGACGATTCAAATGTTCTTGCTCGCCAGATATTAGACCCATTGCCGATCTAATTTCTGAAATGCTCAATGGCTCATCCCTACTTTCAAACAGTACTGCATAGATTTCTCTACTAGAGCTTGAGTGTACTAGGTCACTCAGTTCTTCACTATGCGGTTCAGGCAAATCGTTATTCATCTGGCTTGATTATGTCAGATAGATACCCTTCTGTGAATACGTGCAACTTATGCCATTCTTTCAAGTAAAAATACATTATTAAAATATCAAGATGTAATCGGATACATAAATGAATTAAAAACGTCTTAGACACGCTTAGAATGACTATAAACGCTACTTTTGGAAACCGTACACCTATACAACAAAACAGATGATAATCATAAAAGAATGAAAAACAAGCCACTGAATTATCAAACATCGAGATACAAGTATCGAAGGTTTGGGGTAAACGATTCGGATGTCACAATAACTCGTGTTAATAACAGTGAGGTTACACAGAGAAAATCAAAAAATGATTATAATAGTATCAATATGCGAGTATTAAAATTCGAGTTTGAAATAGATGAATCTGGAACTGAACGCCTTACATTGCTCAGGTGGCTTCACGGTCATCTTACGAATGTTGGTAATATGGTATTCCTCAGCCCCGACACCATCAAAAGTAGCTTCGGGATATCAATAGAAACAGTGCGTTCTGTTCTCATGGAGCTTGAGGAAAAAGATTGTATTAAAATCAATCAAAGACCAAATGATAAACTCACCTACGCACAACGAATACGCAAAGATGATGAGCAAGATTATTATGATATTGAACTATTAGACGCTTTTTCCGATTACTACAAAGCTAATGAACTAACGGCAGAATTTCAAACTAAGCAAGTTAGCAGTACGTACAGTGAACATATTTCCGATGTCGCAAAACTGGAAATGATTGGCATATCTAATCCTGTAGTAACTATGGATTCCGTTCGCCATACTTTTCCTGGGATGCGCTCGGGATGGGCGCTCGATATTATTACCTACCTGCTCACATACAGTCCAAACAGAAGCTTGAAATTATCAGAACTGAAAGAAGAAATGAAAGCAAAAGGAACTCCCCTACAAGGTGTCGAGAACATAAACGAAGCTCTGCGTAAGTCTTTATTCGGAAAAGGGAAAGCATTAAGCCCTTTTATTGTTTCATCTTCACGAGCGGTAATGCTTAAACCATCTATCGTACTGACGAAAGAACAAATTAAAAACATCGAAAATTCGGCATTAATTTCGGAATAACTCGGAATAAACCCTGTCATTTCAGACCATATCGGCACTGCCGTATTTACATTTAATTTTTTGGTTTACTAGATAAAGAAGAGATAAGAAGTCGCCCCGAAATAGCTCTTTGGACGGGAAACTTCACACAAGAAAAAAGGACATTCAATGAACATTGAGGCCAGCCTAATAGAAGCTGAGGTGTACTTTTCCGACCCCGTAAAAGAACGGTACTTCGTGAAGATAACATTTCTCGGTACTGGAATGTACATTAACAGTTTTTCGGTACAAACTTCCCAGTTTGAAGGAAAGCTGTATTGGGTGCAACCACCAAAACATCGCCAAGGCGCACGGTGGGTACCGACGGTTGATTTCGATAAAAGCTATGACCTATGGCAAATCATCGAGATAAAAGCATTGAGTGCTGTCGAAGATTATCGAAATAACAAGCCTGTGATAGCCAGCAAGAGTAAGGATGTTGTTCTCACTGATATAAGCGGTGAACCAGTAGACCTCTCAGACATTCCATTCTAGATGACAAGCTATCTATATAGAATCTATTCCTTATAAGAATACTTAATAGATATATTAATGAACCTATAAATAATCTATTAATTTATCTATATAGATAGCCCCTCTCGAAGCATTGATAAATTGTATGAAAAATGTAAAGAATAATGACCCGATTATTACTTACCTTATTGAAGAAAGTCAGACAGATTGGGTGGAATTAGTTTTTCGCGACCTCTTCCCTATCGTCGAACAAAAAATCCAAGAGGAGTAATAGTCATTGAATTGATTGAGAATTATAAAAGATAACGAAAGGTAAAATATGAAAAACGTAGCAGTATATATGCGAGTCAGTACGCAGCGCCAAGAAGAAGAACAAACGATTAAAAACCAAGCAATGGAAATCCGTGAACGCATTAAAGCCGATGGGCATATCTGGCTAGACGAGAACGTCTACCGAGACGATGGGTGGTCGGGTTCTATCCTAGAACGCCCAGGTCTAGACCAGCTACGGGCGGATGCTTACGATGCAAAGTTTGAAGTATTATACTTCTACGATCGTGGCCGCATTTCGCGCAAATACATTCATCAAGAAATCGTACTCGAGGATTTACGAAAACTTAACATTGAATGTATTGGGTTGCACGATATAAACGGTACTAGCGATGAAGAACGCTTGATGGGCGGAGTAATGGGTATTTTCCACGAATATGAGCGTGTGAAGATTACCGAGCGTATGCGAGTAGGAAAGCTTCGAAAGGTAAGAGAATCTAAACAACTACTCGGATACCAGCCTAAGTACGGTTACATATACCACAACAAGGTTAAGAACGTAAAGAATGGCTACTTTACGATAAATACAGGACAAGCCGAAGTTGTGAAGATGATTTTTGGTTGGTACGCAGTTGGTAAATCGAAGTACTGGGTTCGCGAAGAGCTACACCGCCTGAACATTATGCCAGCTAAAGCAAAAAGTGACGTATGGAGCTTGAGTGTAATTGATCGAATGGTAAGAGATTCTACATATATGGGTGAACACTATTACAACAAAAGTGAGTCTGTGGTGTCTAAAAATCCACACAAAGACAAGAAGTATCGAAAAACTATAAAAGGAAGTCGAGTAGTCCGACCAAGGACTGACTGGTTCATGACAAAAGTTCCAGCGATTATTACGCCCGAGTTATTTAACGAAGTGCAGAAACAATTAGTCCGTAAGCCTAAGAATAATAAGCGCAACAATAAAAAAAATACTTACTTATTAGCTGGATTAATCGAATGCCCGTGCGGCTATTCTCGGAGTGGCGATCCTTCTAACAAATGTACTTATTACCGCTGTAATGACCGACTGAACAACGTTAGGGGAACGCGGAAATGCAAGAGATTTGGAATTAACTCTGTCGTTTTAGATACAACCGTTTGGAATAATATCGAAAAACTGCTCCTACAGCCCGAACTAATACTTGACCAAGCTGTTAAATGGCAAGCTACTAACTCCCCTATCCAAAACCAGCTAGACGTACTAGAAGACCAGCTTTTGAAAATCAATGCAACAGAAGAGCGATTCGCAAAAGTATACGGTGACGGCACAATGACCGAGCATATTTATAAAGAAAACATTGCCGAGCTTAACGAAAAACGTATAACCATTACTAATGAAATGTCTGCTTTACGTGACGCTATAGACAACAAACCGTCTATCCCTTTAGAGAAATTAGTTGACGGCGTGGTAAAATTAGTACAAGAATTAGATTTTAATAATAAAAAGCAGATTATTCAGCGAGTAGTCAGCAAAGTCGTTGCAACGAAGAAAGATATAACAATATGGGGATTTATTCCACTCTTAACATCGGAAAAGGTTGGTTATGAGCCTGAGTATTGCAATCGTCGGCCTTCCAAACGTCGGCAAGTCTACACTGTTCAACGCCCTCACCAACAATGATATTTTAGCGGCTAATTATCCATTCGCTACTATCGAACCAAACACCGGAATTATCGCCGTTCCCGACGAGCGTTTAGCCGTGCTTGAAAAAATGTACTCAGCGAAAAAGACTATCCCCGCTACTGTTACCTTTGTTGATATCGCTGGACTTGTTGCTGGTGCTAGCAAAGGCGAAGGCCTTGGCAATAAGTTCCTGGCTAATATTCGTGAATGCGATGCGATTGTGCACGTTGTGCGTGCCTTTGCGAACGACGACATTCTACACGTGAACACTACTGTTGACCCTAAGCGTGATATCGAAGTTATTAACACTGAGCTTATCCTCGCCGACCTTCAATCTATTGAACGACAGATTCCTAAGTTAGAACGCGAAGCAAAATCTGACCCTACTGCTCGCGCGCAAATTGAAGAAATGAAGAAATTACAGGTTGAATTAGAATCTGGGAAGCTCGCTTCTGAAGTTGAAGGCGTGAATAAGGAAATTGTACAAAGCCTACAACTCCTTAGTTCAAAGCCGGTTATTTATATGTTCAACGTTGATGAATTCACCCTTGGTGACGCAACAAAAAAACAAGAATTAGCCGACTTAGTATCCCCTGCTTTAAGTGTTTTCATCTGTGCAAAGCTTGAAGAAGAACTTCGCGGCCTTACCGATACCGACGCCCAAGAACTTCTTGGCGCCTACGACGTTTCAGAATCTGGGTTGTCACAACTTGCCCGCGTTGCATACACCACACTAGGCCTTCAGAGCTATCTTACGGCCGGCCAGCAAGAAGTTCGCGCCTGGACTATCCATCAAGGCTACACGGCCCCACAGGCCGCTGGAGTCATCCACACTGACTTTGAAAAAGGGTTCATTGCCGCTGCTATCTACGACTTCGATGACCTTATCGCTGCTGGGAGCGAAGCAGCCGCTAAAGCAGCTGGTAAGTTACGCACAGAAGGCCGCGATTACGTCATGCGCCCAGGTGATGTTGTTGAATTCAGATTCAACGTCAGTAAATAAGTTCTACGTCAAAACGTAAATTACCACCTAGAACCTAGGTGGTAATTCTTTTGTAGAGGCTGTTGGTACCCTACTCGTAGAAGTTGACGAGTAATTTGATGCCCAGAAATAAGCGTCTGGACGAAGGTTAAACACCTCTGCTGGGTCGCGTGCTTGCGCACCAACACCCGCACCAGCTGTTCGACGCATAATAAGGTGGTTCGCAATCACTGGCCCGTTAACGGTAAGTTTCTGGTTACAGTTTAAAGTAGTAACGGCGGTTGTTTCAGCAACACCACCCGCACCACAGGTATTTATTTTTCCATCAACACCAGTACCTGATGAAATCAACCACGCGTCAACGTTGGTCACCGTATCTGCAATGATAATGTTTTTCGCAATAACGACTACCTGAGGAATACTTCTGACATTAGCGATAGCGCCTGTCGTATAACGAATATTACCGTTAATTGTTATTGTTGCGTTTGGTGCGTTAATAACCACCCATTTACCTGCAGGAATATCAGCAGAGCTTGCAAGTGAAAGTGACGTAAGGCTTGTTTTATACACGCCCTGCATAGCATTACCCGTAATATTCATATTTGCTACGTTAATATTTTGAGTCGACGCAGATATCGGGAAGCGGCTCGCAATATTCGGTGCAAGGCTTGAGTTTGAATAACGACCAACATTCGTATCGTTACACGACCCTGCATTTGAATTTGTGAATGTTAGAACACTTAGTCCACACAGTGCAGTTGTTGGCGAACCACCTACATACCCGGCACCAGAAGCCATTCCTAGTACTGTACCTGATGGTAAAATGCCATATTCAGCCCAAGAACCATGGCTGAGGCCAGTAGCAGCAAGCCGAGAGGTTGATGTTACGACATTTGATATAACACCAGAACCACGACCAACAATAAGGTCACCACCGGTTACTTGAACCTTTGGCTTCTTCGCCACAACCATACAGTAAAGCTGCGAGTGCCGCCAATCGGCGCTTGTTCCTGAGTTTCGCTTGATAGACATCCCAAAACAAATTTTTGTTCCAGCTGGCTCGTCAGCGATGTTTCCATTCGAGTTGTATCCCACTGTTGCGTGATAGCCATAACCGCCAGCTTCAACTCCTGAGCCAGGTGCAGTATTGATACATTGTATGTTGCCCGTAAAGTAAGCACATGGAGTGGCTGCACTGATGCCACCAGCCTTGTTATTCACCGAAGCACCTGGAGCGTATTTTACCTGATACATTTCCCATTGAATATTAGGGTGCGATTTCGTATCGCCTGTATTCGTCACTCGGCCTGTAACAGGCACAGCCCCTAACCCACTCTCAGCAACAGCACCATCGGTAATATTAGCGACATCAGGGATTAAATTATAGCTATATGGCACGGCTGCACACGCGAAGCCGTTAGCGCCCGCTGCACCATTATTCCACGAGTGCGATATCCATTGAACTCGCTGACAGAGCGTATTGCCTACGTCGCTCTGCGTTACATCATAGATAGTATAAGGGTCGGAATTCGTGTCTGTTCTGGCGCGCAACTGCACAAAGGTATTCGCAGCCGGACCGCTTGCATTACCATTCGGTTGTATTGTTGCGTTCCATCCATTTGTAAAACCCGTTTTTGCAACCTCGTAATAAATATTCCTATCCATATTGTTAGGCCCAAAATTTCGTAAGTCATGGAACCAGTTCAAGCGGTCACCTGGTTTTGCGGTCACAGTACCATTGGTAGCCAGGTTCATATTTGCAGGACGACCATTTTGAATATAGGTAACCCCTTCTACTGTCCACTGTGCTGGTGGTGGTGGAGAGAAATTATAACAAAACCACGCAACGTTTGAACCAAAAGTGTATCCACCCGTAATACTTCCAGGCAAACTACTATAGAGCGCTTGAGCAAATGCATACGTAAGCCAGTTGCCGCCGTCGTTACCGTTGTAGTCGGTATATGTACCATACGATCCGGCGCGGTAGTCATAAATACTCGCGCTCGTCACAAGACGGTTTGGGCGCAGCACAATAAAGGCAACGACCGAGTCATTACCAGTATTACGACAAGTAGCCGCTACGTTCGCATAACTGCCACCATTCCTTAAGTCTGCAGGGCCGCCAGCTCCACTTGAACTAAACCGGTACCAGCCATAGCCGTTGTTGGTGTGCGGCGCACCACCACACCCGTTTCCACAGCCACCACCAGAACCACCAGAACCAACACCACCTTGGGCGAAGCTATCTTGCGGCGCAATAATAACTGCAGTTACAGACAACGCGAAGAGGGCAAAAATAAAACCAAATAGGCGAAGTTTGTTATTCACCACCAACACCATCTAAGTCACCAACGCCTGGTTGCGCTTTACCTTCTGGTGAAAGTGCAAATACGGGGGCTTCATACATAAACAACGGCGGATTGTTGCGGATATTGTTGTCTGCGTACAAACCTTCGTCGTGTAATTTCTTTACGGTTTCATAAGCAAGCTTTGAGCCTTCGTAGTCTTCTTCGTATATTGCAATGAGGTATAGCATAGATTGGCAAGTAGGATCATTTTCGTATCCGCCCTTCGCCTTAATTTCAGTCTTCAGGTTTTTGATACCTTCAACGTCAAGCGAAGGAAGCGTTTCGTTGTTACGGAAACTCACGTACATAGCGTCGTTATATTTGCTCACGATATCTGGCGTACAAACAATTTTTGTTGTGACAATTTTTGTGTCAGGGCCAACCCAGGCGACTTTTCCAGTAAGGAAAAGTGCAGTTGCAGCCCCAACTACTAAGAGGAGTAATATACTTGCGATTATTGCTAATTTTTTCATAGACCCACTATTCAAGTTAACTTACGATATCTAACCATAACTGTAACGAATTTAACCCGAAAATGGAATGCTTAAGCGCAATTTAACCTTATAGGGTTTTGAGTAAGTAGAAGCGTTCTTGATTGCCCTTGGCACCAGATACGTCGCTATCGCGCTTATCGGCAATAAAGAAGTACTCTTTTGCCCAGAATTCAAAATCTTTTAAGATTTGACGACGCATTGCATCGTTTTTAATAATACCTTTGTTGGTCTGACCTTTGCCTGCTTCGAATTGTGGTTTCACCATGGCAACGATTTGTGTGTTTTTGTCAGATAATTCTCGCTTAATGTGCGGTAGAATTTCGCGGAGGCTAATAAATGAGACGTCAATAACGACAATATTCGGCATGACCGGTTCTCGACCTGGCTTTGCGGAAATTCTAAAGTCACGAATATCTGTTTTTTCATGCAATTCGATACGTTTATTACCACGAAGGCTCGGGTGAAGTTGCTCGGTGCCAACATCGATAGCGTATACTTTCGTAGCGCCGTGCCGTAGTGAATAATCGGTAAAACCACCAGTACTACTCCCGACATCAAGCACAATCGTATCTTTGAAGTTGAGTTTTAATAATTCAGCAACACTGGCTAGCTTAAGCCCAGCCCTACTGACATACCGTTCTTTTTCAACCATTTCAATTGTGCTTGGGTCGGACACAAAATGGCCAGGTTTAGTAACAACCTGACCATTTACTTTTACTTCACCAAGCTTAATAACACTCTCGGCTTGAGAACGAGTTGGCGCAAGGCCGATTGCAGTCATGGCAGCATCAAGACGCTGCTTCATAACTAATCTTTCTTTCGTTCGCGGTATTCACTGGTAGTAGTGTCGACAGAAATAACGTCGCCTACTTTAATGAATGCTGGAACTTTAACGACAGCACCTGTTTCAAGTGTTGCGTCTTTAAGGACACTACTTGTAGTGTCACCCTTTACGACGTCTTCAGAATACGTAACCTCAAGGTAAACGTTTTTAGGAAGCTCAACGTTGATAATACGCTCGTCAAATGACTGAAGTGTCAGTGACTCACCTTCTTTAAGGAACTTTGAAGCTTCTTCAATAATGTCAGCAGCAAGCTGGAACTGTTCGAAGCTGGTTGGATCCATAAAGTAGAAGTTATCGGCATCTTTATAAAGATACTGAACCATTCGGTTACTTACTTCAGCTGAATCAACGCGTTCCTGACCCTTAAAAGTTTTAGGAATAACGCTACCGTCGATAAGATTCTTCAGTTTAACGTTCACGATGCTTCCACCGCGACCCATTACTTTTTGGTTGTAGTCAGTCACACGAAAAGGCTTGCCATCGATTTGCACGACGACACCCTTTTTTAGTTCAGTTGGCTGGTACGAAGCCATGGAATTATCCTTGAGCTACGAATGGAAGTAACGCGAGGTGACGGGCACGCTTGATAGCAGTCGCTAGTTGGCGTTGTTGCTTCGCGCTTAGGCCAGTTTTACCGATTGGTTCGATTTGACCGTACATGTTAATGAAACGTTGCAAAGTTTTGACATCTTTGTAGTCAAAAAAGGCAGGCGTATCTTTCTTAAGTCGTTTTTGCATAATATTCTTTCTCCTATAAATGATTCCTTAGTCGTTCAGACTAGAAAGGAATCTCGCTTAAATCAATTGGTTTGTCATCGATGTCTTCAATAACGACATCTTTAGATGAATTGTTGCTTGAAGATGAGTTAGAGTTCGATGGACGAGCGCTTGAACCACCGTCAGAGTCGCCGTTAGGTCCATCAAGGAAAGTAACGTCAGTTGCAGTCACTTCAATACGTGATTGCTTCTTACCTGTTTCTTTGTCGTCCCAGCTGTCTTGGCGCAAACGGCCTTGAACAAGCACACGACGTCCTTTGGCTAGGTATTGGATAACCAAATCACCAAGTTTTTCCCAAGCAGTTACGTTAAAGAAATCTGCTTGATCGTCTTGACCACCACGGTCGACAGCAATGCTGAAGCTGGCGATTGTTTTACCAGTTGTAGTAGTACGTTGTTCTGGGTCACGTGTTAAACGCCCCATTAGGATTACTTGGTTGATGCTTTTAGCCATAATTCCCTATCTCCCTCTTCTTACTCTTTAATTTTCTTCAGTTGTATCTTCGTCAGAACGAGCTGCTGCGCGTTGTGCTTGCTCTGCAAGTGCTGCACGAGCCTTTACATCAACCTTTACCAAGAGGTAACGGAGTACTTCGTCGGTAATGTTGTATGTGTTGCTGATCTTTAGTGGTGCGTCAGCTGGAAGTTCAACATCCATGTATACGTATACTGCGAAGTCTTCGCGGTTGATAGCGTATGCTAACTTCTTTTTGCCCCAGTTGTCTTCACGGACGATAGTACCGCCTGCGTTCTTGATGATGTCACGTACTTTAGTAAGTGGCGTTTCCAAATCTGCTTCGAGATCTGGGTGGATAAGAACTGTAAGTTCGTATTCTTTCACTATTTTTCTCCTTTTGGAATCCGATGTGTACCGGATACTCATACGTTACTATGAGCTTGAGTTATTAACAGTGGTAATTATACACTATCTCCCCCGTTAAAGCAACCAGGTCACCTCTTAGTATGACAAGTAATTCTAAGATTGTAATGAATTTAAAACCCCCAACGTGAATTGGGGGTTTTAGTTAGTCTATCCGAGGTCTTCTTCTTCAGCCACAGCCGAGGTTCCGAACACTTCATCTACGCTCGATATAAGCACGTCACGAGGCCTTGCGCCATCGGCTGGGCCAATGATGCCTTGTTCTTCCATCTCTTCAACGAGGCGGGCTGCACGGGCGTATCCTACACGGAGGCGACGTTGCAATAAGCTGGCGCTAGCTTTGCCACTATCAACTACAACACGTACGGCATCTTTGTACATATCGTCGTTGCCGTCGTGGTTGGCGTCGAAGTCCATCACTACCCCGCCCTTACCGTTCAATTGAACAGGCTGGCTCACAACTTCGTCGTTGTATTGTGGCGGTGATTGTTGGCGTAGGTGGTCAGTAATTTTCATCACTTCTTCATCGGTTACCCAAGCACCTTGAACACGCTTTGGCTTGCTCATAGAAGGCGTAAGGAGCAGCATGTCACCTTGTCCAAGCAGTTTCTCTGCACCCATTTGGTCAAGAATAGTACGTGAGTCAATTTGTGATGCAACGGTAAAGGCAATACGGGCTGGAACGTTGGCCTTAATAAGACCAGTAATAACGTCAACAGATGGACGTTGCGTCGCAAGCACTAAGTGTACACCAACGGCGCGAGCCTTTTGAGCAAGACGCACGATGAGCGATTCAACGTCGCGAGCAGCAACCATCATAAGGTCAGCGAGCTCGTCGATGACAATAACGATGTACGGCATAGCGCCGTTTTCGTGTTGTTGGTCGTGGCCTTCGTCATCAGTTACAGTAATTGTTTTCTTACTATTACGAATCATATCGTTATACGTTTTAATGTCGCGAACCTTGTGTTCAGCGAGCAGCTTGTAGCGGCGCTCCATCTCGTTTACTGCCCACTTCAAAGCACTAATCGTCTTTTCAGGTTCAGTAATAACAGGAGTAATAAGGTGAGGAATGTCCTCATATGGTGCCATTTCAACTTGCTTAGGGTCAACAAGAATCAGCTTCATTTCACTTGGGCTGTTGTGGTATAGCAAGCTTGAAAGCAAGGTGTTGATCATCACCGACTTACCTGAACCAGTTTGACCGGCAATAAGAAGGTGGGGCATCTTGTTCAAGTCGCCTACGACTGCTTGGCCGGCAATATCTTTACCAATTGCAAACGGAAGCGGCTCGCTGTCGCTGGTCCACTGCTTGCTGGTAATAATAGAGTGCAAACGAACATCGGCAGCCTTACGGTTTGGCACTTCAATACCTACAGCCTTTTGGCCAGGGATCGGGGCTTCCATACGCAAGCTTTGTGCAGCAAGGTTCAATGCAATGTTTGTTTCGAGCGCAGTAATTTTAGTCAGCTTTACACCACTTGGTGGACGAAGGGTGTATTGCGTTACCTTAGGGCCGATGTTGGCGCCTTCCATTTCAACGTGGATATTAAATTCAGCCAAAGTATCTTTAATAGTTTGAGCGTTTTGTTGCACATCACCCGGGTCAGCTGGAGATTGCTTCTTCTCAAGCAAATCAACACTTGGCGCTTTCCAGTTAGGGTCGCTCACGGTAACCAAAGCGGCTTTATCTTCAGCAACCTTATCTTTCACAACGCTGTTACGCAGGGTATTAAGGCGAGGATTCTTCTTATCCATCGTTTCATCGGCACCGAGCATTGGTACACCGGCGTTCATCTTGAAGTCAGCCATAGTAGCGCTGCCCTTTGGTGTTTCAATAGCTGCGGCGTTACGCATAACTTTAACGTTCTCATCAATTTCTTTTGTGTCGCGACGAGACAGTTCCCAGATTTTCTTAATAATAGTAATTGGTGAAACACGAATAATGAATAGTGCCGTTAAGAGAATAAGGAGGATGTATATAAAAGCAGCCACTCCCCCATCAACTAACATCAGCATGCCGCTATTTGCGGTTTCACCTACAAAGCCACCGGTTGTTTTGCCGTCAGCGTTTTTCAAAAGACCAAATAAACCAGCGAACCAAACAAGTTCGACTGCAGTTGCGAGCTTCATAACGAAAGGAATGCGGTTATTTTCAGCGCGGAAAATTTCAACAGCAACATATATAAATACAATAGGCACAACGTACACACCGTAGCCAATAGCTGACATAGTGGCCATGTTAAGCCAATCAAGCACAGGGCCACCGAGGCCAAACCAGCCAAGGACTATCATCAGCGAGAAGCCAATAAGAAGAACAGCACCAACCTGCGACCAAAAGCCCTCTGGGAGGACGTGTTGCGGTGAAGTGTTGACTACCTTCTTTTTACTAGAGCTTCGTTTTTTCTTTTTTGCCATCTGTTTATTCATTATAGGCTGTTAAGCCGTTATCTTATAGCACATATTATAGCAAAATTTACCACATTTTGCAAGAGGCTTATGGTTGGGGTTTACAAGGGTTACGGGTATACTACGGGCAATTGTCCAAATCATTTGAAAGGTGGTGAGGGCGATGCCCCTCTCAATTAAAGCTCTCGTAAGCCTGAAAGCAAAGGACTTCCCTGCTAGCGGCGGTACGTACCGCATAACGTTCGACGACAGCATGATCATCACAACGCTGACTCCGCTGGGCACCAAGTCGTTCCCAATCATCAAGGTCGCCTTAGACCAGGGTTTTCTCGCTCCTAAGGAGGAGGCATTCTGGCGCGGTGCATTTGCCCGCAAAGACTCCTCACCCCTGGACAGCGAAACCCAAAAGCACGTGCTTGAGTTCTGTAAGACAAACGTGTTGAGCTTCGCCGACACGCTCAAAGGCCAGGCTCCCCTGCGCGTCGACATCCACGAGCACGACAACGAGGTCGGCAGATACACCGAGTTTCACGGCGTCGTGACGTCAGTTTTCTCAGTCGAGCTTTAACAGAAGGGTTACGAAAATGGGCAAGAAAGAAGACAGAGAAATCGTACGAAAGTCGTTGGTGATTCTAGTCATCGACCTCGCGCTTGAAAAGGCCGAGAAGCTGGAGTACGAAAAGCTGTTCGAGGTCACCCTCCCACAACAGGAGATTCCCGAGGGCTTTCATTACGGTGAAATCCTCGGTGAAGTCGAAACCAGTGCCACAAAGACCGGCTTGGTTTTCATGGGCAGCGAACGATGGACCTACCGGTTCTACAAAAGAACTCCCCGCTCATAGCTCCGCGCTTTGCGTTGATGCCTATTCAGAAATGAAAAAGGCTCCGCATAGCGCGGAGCCTTTTTCATTTGCAGCGATTTTCTAACTAGTAACCGCGAACGTCTTTTGGACCCTTAGGTTCAACAGTTTCAGTGTCTGGAACCATTGGTGCTGGGAAGCTTACCGGCGCAGGGCGCTCGTAGCGAGGTTCAGGTGGACGAGTGTCAGGTTGCATTGGACCTTCCGGTGCAGCACTTTGGCCGCCGAAGCTTGGGCGTGGACCGCGGTTTTGGTTGTAGCCGCCACCATTACGGTTGCCTTGTGGGCGTGGACCGTTGCTGTCTTGTGGGCCACGATTGTCGCGGTTCTCACCTTGTTGACCATCGTGTTGTGGTTTGCCACCGCCACCAATTTCGTTGATTACTGGAATCACAATTGGAGTTCGGCGAGTTTGGTCGTAAAGAACGTGTGTCAGTTCGTCTTTAATTTCTTTCTTCACCACATCAAGGTCGACGCGTCGGCCGCTGAATGTACGAGCAACTTTTTGCTTCAAGTATTGGCGGATGATACCCATAAGCTCTTCACTATCTCGGAGGTAAATGAAACCACGAGAGATAATGTCAGGGCTGGTAAGAAGACGTCCGTTACCCTTAGCAACAGTAAGGACAACAACGAACATACCTTCGCTTGCCATGTGGATACGGTCTTTAAGTACAACTTCTGAAACGATTGCTCCAGAGTCGTCGTACATAACACCACCAACTGGTACGCGACCAGCTTTTTTAGCAGTTTCGCTAGTAATTTCGATAACGTCACCGCTGTCACATACAAAGATGTTTTCGCGCTTTACGCCACCGTCTTTTTCAGCAAGAACAGCGTTGTGTGCCAACATGTGGAATTCACCGTGAATTGGCATGTAGTACTGAGGGTTAAGTGCAGTAATAAGCTTTACGTGGTCGTCGTAGTACCCGTGACCTGAAAGGTGGAGTGGGCCGATACCAGTAAGGTGAGTTTTTCCGTTTTGGATAACTTCACTACCTTCGCGCATCAAACCATCAACAGTACGAGTAACGTACTTTTCGTTACCAGGAATGGCGTTAGAGCTAAACACGATAATGTCGTTGTTTTTAATTTTGATGAACTTGTGTGAACCAGAAGCCATACGGTTAAGAACGGCGCTGAATTCACCTTGTGAACCAGTACAAACGATAGTTACCTTTTCGTCTGGCATCTTGATGATGTCTTCCATCTTTACAATAACGTCTTTAGGAACGGTAATTGTACCTGTACGAAGTGCTACTTCAACGTTTTGAATCATTGAGTAACCAGCGAAGGCGACCTTACGGTTGTTTGCCTTAGCTTCATCAAGAATAAGTTGCATACGGTGAATTTGGCTCGAGAAACAGCTAATAATCAAACGATTGTTCGCGTGCTTTTGCATGACTTGACCCATGCTCTCTTTAATATCGAACTCACCGTGAGTGTGTGAACCTTCAGATTCACAGTTGGTGCTTTCGTTCATAAGCATAAGGATGCCTTCTTTAGCAGAGATCTCAGTAAGTCGTTCGAGGTCGAACTTCTTGCCGTCTACTGGAGCATCTTCGAAACGCCAGTCACCAGTGTCTACAAGCACACCAAGTGGCGTACGGATAACAACTGCTGTTGCGTCTGGAATTGAGTGGTTAACACGAACAAGTTCGATACTGAAGCTATCACCAAGTTGGGCACGTTCGTGCGCTTCTGGGTCAAGGACATTGTACACAGGCTCGAAACCACTGGTCGCTTCTTCCATGTTCTTCTGTACCATGGCCAAAGTAAACTTTGAACCGTAAAGAGGTGCTGGAATTTGGTGAACAAGGTGGCGAACTGCACCAATGTGGTCAAGGTGACCGTGAGTAAACACGATACCGCGAATTTTGTGCTTGTTTTCAATAAGGTAGCTGACATCAGGAATAATGTAGTTAATACCTGGGTAATCAGCACCTGGGAACAAGAAGCCCATGTCGATAACAATGATGTCATTATCGTATTCGATAGCCATCATGTTTTTACCAATACCCATTTCGCCAAGTCCACCGAGTGGAATAACGCGAAGCTTAGGGCCTGATGTACGAGGTTGCTTTTTAAAGTCAGCAGCGCTGAATTGGCGACCGCCGTAACCGTTGTAAACAGATTTGTTTACTGGAATATTAATAACGTGTTGTGAGGCACGTGCGTTCACATCGTCACTTGTACGACGTTGAGCGCGGAATACTTCACCACGACGAGTTTGAGTGTTCGCAAGAACAGTGTTAGTTGATTTTGGACGCGGTTGGTTCCGCGGTTGTTTTGATGTGTCGTCACCTTGCGGTGTTGAGATTCTTTGAGAACCCATATATGTTTTTTCTCCTTTTCATTAAGAAAATTTATGTATTCAGTTTAGATACTTATTAACAAGTGTGAGAGGCTTTACGGATTGACATTGTCAGTCTTATATCGATTGCCCTCTCTGAAACAGTGTGTCTATTATAGCATGCAGAGTTCAGGTTCGCAAAGGGGTGAAATAATCAACGCTTTTGAATAAGTTCTGGGACGGCTTTAAAATCATCTATTAACGTCTGCCGAAGCGATCCGTTATACAATGCCGCCGCCGGGTGATACAACGGGATAACCGTTAGCTGCTGATTACCAAACATCACTTCGTGCGGCTGTCCGTGCACCTCCCCTATTGCAGCAGTTGGCAAAAAATAACCCATGCTGTGTCGTCCCAAAGTAATAACTACTTTAGGTTGAATAATTTCGAGTTGTTTTAGAAGGTATGGCCAGAAGGCTTCTTTCTCGGCAGCGCTCGGGTCGCGATTTTTTGGCGGACGGTACTTTACGATATTCGTAATATACACATCACTTCGCGCCATCCCCGCTTCTTCAAGCATGACGTTAAGGAATTTTCCAGCAGCGCCGATAAACGGAATTCCTTGTTCGTCCTCTTTCTTGCCTGGCGCTTCTCCAACAAATACAATATCGGCGTTAAGATTGCCATCGCCAATTACCAACTGAATAGCTTGTTCGGCTAATTCAGGGGTAATGTTTTTAGCGATAATCTCTTCTTCAAGAGCGCGCATGGCGTGGGCTTTTTCGTGGTGAGGCATATTTTTAGTATACCTGGCTGCGAACTACTTTGTTTGCTGTTCGCTTAAGAATTTACCAAGGGTTTGAGCTGCTTCTTTAACAGATACTTCGTCGTCCTTCGCTTTTACAGCATCTCGGTACTCTTTGTTTGCTGTCGTAAGGGCTTTAGATGCTGTATTTACCTTGTCTCGAAGTACTTTGTATTCTTCATACTGAGCACCGAGTGGGTTCGTAAGGGCAGTAATCTTTTCATAGTTCATAGCGTAGTCGCCATAAACAGTCGTGAGCGATTTTACGTATGTGTCGAATGCAGCACTAGGTAAAGTACCGACGGTGGCAAGTGCAGCTGAACAATCTTTTAACGCAGCAATTCGTTCAGCACCAGCGGTAATGTCGCGCGCATTGTCACAAATAACTACCGCAGGTCGGGCTTTTTTAGATGATTCAATAACGTCACCTGCGTATGCGGTATACGTGGTCATTTTGTCGTTAAAAGTTTTGTACAACTCTTTACCGTCGCCAACTTTGACAGCTTTTAGGTCACCAAGTTTCGTGTTCTCGTCTTTTAGCTTAGTGAGCGAATCTTCGGCATCCTTAAGAGTAGTATTAAATTCCTCGTCAGTATCTGAGCCAAGGCCAGAGTAAAGTGAAGCTACATTCTTCGACAGTGATGTGTTCGCAGAAGACGTCGCATTGTACTGCTTCGTTGCTTCCTTGTAGTCTTCAGCAGATGCACCAGAAAGTGTTGCATACAAAAGTGCGCCAATGACAGCTAGAAGGATAACTCCCCCTATTGCAGCAAGAATCTTTAGGAGTTTCTTGTTAGATTTTTTAGGTTCAGGCGTTGGTGTAGACGCAACGACAACTTCTGGTGCTGGTACCGGTTGTGGGCTTGCCGGGAAAATAACATCAGAAGAGTTAACTGGCATTTCTGGAGCCGCAGGGCTTGTAGGCGTCATCGGTTCGATAGGTGCCTCAGGTGCTGCTGAGCTCGTAGGAGTCATTGGTTCAACGGGAACTTCAGAGGTTACAGGAGCTTCTTGTGCCGGTGTTGTTTCCGGTACGGTTGGTTCGTTTGAAGGGTCGGTTGGATTTGGATTCATGCTACTCCTACTAAATAATACTTAAGCTAATGCCTAGTATATCAAAGTTATAGTTGAACCACTTCTCCGCCAAGGTTTTTCCTAAAGAAGGTATCGTGTGAGATGAAAAGAATTGCGCCTGTATAATTTTTTAGTGCTTGCTCAAGCTCTTCGATACTTGGAAGGTCAAGGTGGTTTGTCGGTTCGTCGAGTACGAGAAGTGACGGGCTATCAGAGAGCATATCAATTAATTGCAGACGAGCTTTCTGGCCACCGCTTAATTGAGACACAGGAATGTTCGCATCGTTTTGTGTAAACAGGTAGTCTGCCATGAGTTGACGAACTTTCGTGTCCCCTATTGGTAACCCACGAGACAAGTAAATGTATTCAATCGCTTCGCCTAGTTTTTTCGAGAGCCACATGTCAGGTGTTTCTTGTTCATACACACCAACGCGGATTTTCTTGTCTACGTCCATCGTACCGCTAAATACTTTGGCACTAAATTCATTACCAGTTACTGTAGAAAGTAATGTTTTTACCATTGTTGATTTACCGGCACCGTTACGACCGCGGAGCTCAAGGGTTTCACCTTCACGAATTTGGAATGAAACATTCTTAAAGAGTGGTTTATCGTATCCAAGCGAAACGTCAGACACGTTCACAAGCAAGCGTCCGAAACCTTCGTCGCCATTTACGCCGCTCAGGCGAATGTTCTTTGCTTTAAACTTTTGGTACTGTTCACCTGTTTTAAGACCCATGTCAGCAACAGAATCGCTATCCACCCAAAACGTTGGCCGTTCTTGTTTTTCAAGTTTCGCAAGTTCATCACGAGAAGTTTGTTCAAGGCGTTTGAACCGTTGAATAGTGCTTGGGGTACGAGATTTCTCTTTAAAGCGTTGGTATTCAATAATTTTAGCCTTAAGGTTTGTGATGCGGCGTTGCACCATTTCGAACTCGTTCATCATACTGCTGGTAGAGCCAGCGTTTTGGCGGAGGTAATCGCTATAGTTTCCCTTATAGCTAATAATCTTTTGGTCTTTTACTTCCAAAATACGGTCAACAGTTTCAAGAACGTCGCGGTCGTGAGTAATCACAAGCATTGCTTCTTTAGCGGTATTCATCCACTGCAAAAACTTATCTTTCGCAACGTAGTCCATGTGGTTGGTAGGTTCGTCAATTAAAGCCAGTTGAGCCTTAGAGATCATCACCTTCGCAACTTCAACAAGGCGCTTTTGACCACCTGAGAGTTCACCAATTTTACTTGCAAGCTTTGTACCAAGCTGGAAAGAGTCCATAGTTTTTTCAACTTCGTTTTCAATATTGTAGTAACCCAAAGAATCGAAGCGTTCAAGTGCTTCAGAGTACTCATGAATCATTTTCATGTCGTCGCCCATCACGAGTGGGTGGTTTTCAAGAATATGCTTTAATTTACCGTAATGTGGCAAATCTTGAAGGATGTATTCCATAACAACCATGTCTTCAAAGCCATGGTGCTCTTGACGAGTGGCGATAATAGAAACGCCCTTACCTAAAGAAAACTCACCCTGAAAATCCTTGTCTTCTTGCATAACAATACGGAACAAAGTGGTCTTGCCTTCTCCGTTACGGCCAACAATTCCAACCTTCTCGTCGTCTTCAACAAAAAACGAAGTATTCTTAAAAAGAAGCTTATCGCCAAAGGATTTTTCTTCGATGGTTGCGGTGAGTATCATACAGCCTACCATTATAACAGAGGTAGGTCACTCTGGCATAATTGACTTTTAAGCTTAATCGTGATATAATGGTGATTAATGGAATTATTCGGAAACGAAAAACCCGGCAGGGAGCCTACTACCGAAGAGCTCAATGAACTTCTCGACGAGTCTTTTTCACTCATGAGTAAAATTCTTATCGAACACAAGGACGACGAATATCCCCACATAGTCACCCTCCCCGCTACAACTACAGAAGCTGACGAGAATAATAAGTACGGGTCACTTACTGTTATTGACCATGGCGAAAACCTCGAAGTAAAAATTGATGAAATAAATAAATATCCTGAACTCAAAGACAACACCACCGAACGATATACTATGAGCTTTTCATATGATGTTGGCGATTACATACTCACAACATCCGGCGTACAGCCCAACGTTGTCGAAGACGCACTCATGGACCAAGGCGATGACGATGACTACGAACGAGCTATTGATGCATCCGAAGAATACATCAGGGAGCAAACTCGCCCAGCAACAGCCGACGAGATAAAGCGACTCGCCTATCTGCTAGAAATTGCTGCTTTCGGAAACGTCCAAGCTCATTTTGATAACTTTGAAATGAGGCGCGAACACGATTACGACGTATACGACATGCGCAAACGCAATGAGACTGAACGCCAAGAAAACGAAAATCACCCGGAATAATACCGGGTGATTTTATTTCTATTCGCTACGCATGTCGCGTACAGGGTGGCGCAACACGTTGCGGATGAGTGGTTGGATACTCGCTATTATGCTCACTACAAATATTGAAGCTAGAATCGCCAGCAGTAGCGGCGAGCTAAGGTCAAACATGCTGAAATTCGGTGCATTATTCACGATGCCAAACATAGACGCGGCAGTTGCAGAAATGCCTGGTGCATACACCGCATCAATAACGA
>Ga0247814_10000196_pt1 | contig 56651 bp, 48 predicted proteins | sample UWRJL179409R1_FD_179947 | JGI IMG/M metagenome (GOLD analysis project Ga0247814, IMG submission 179947) | Plant litter microbial communities from Arlington Agricultural Research Station in Wisconsin, United States - UWRJ-L179-409R-1 | ecosystem: Environmental > Terrestrial > Plant litter >... | reverse complement strand
CGTAATAAAACATACTTTTCTTCACGCCAAATTTCTCTTTTCCTTCACTGTGCTGTAGCCCACCCCACAATGTGTGGTTCACAAAGAGCTGCATTTTTGCTATTTCTTTTTTATCAGGTTGAACCAGCTGTTTCATCATTGCTGCCAGCCAGCTACCTGCTCCACCCTCATCACTCAGTCCAGGGACCCAGGCACGACTATCCTGCGTTACCTGCTCCTTTTTTTCATTGTCATAGGAGATCACAGAATTATTCCTGCCAAAAGGATCTTTGTCATTGGTATACCATTGCTTTTGCGTTAAGAACTGACCAAAGTTGTTCATCACCTCCGTTTCCGGTTTAATAACCTTATAATTGATCGTCTGCACAGTGCCATCATCATAGGTAACACTTACCCTCGCACGTCCCCATTTTGCACCTTGCACAGCATAATGCTGCCATCCGCCTTTTGTATCAGGCAACGCCGACAAGCTCATCGCTTCTTTTGGATAGATCGCTATATTCTTTACTTTTTTTCCATAATTCAGAAAAAGGTTAGCCTTCACATCTTCAGGAATCACATAACCAGGAATGCCGACCGCAACAGGCCTCTTCTCCGCGATCAACCTGTTTTCTATCTCCCTTATTGCAGGGGCGACAATAAATTTCACGCCGTATTCACGCGTTTCTCCAGGTTCTAAAGTCAGCGACGTAGGATTATTCCATTGTGATACCCCTTTCCATTCATTTTCCGCGTAGGCTTTACTCAATGGCATCCATTCACAGAATCCTTCAAATGTAATACCCTTCGGCGTAGGATCATCCAATAACGGACTATACGCTTCTAAAGGTGTTTTCCCATAAGGTACTACCAGTAATACCGGGCCTTTGCCATTCAAACGGGTCACTTGCAGATAACCTGCATCCTGACCAATATAAGGATCGTAAAATACGTTTTGCGCATGTGTCTGCTCCAGCGTTTTGTCTAGTAGCACATTGTTAAAGATCATTGGTATTCCTACAGCACCCAATTCCAGCGCTTTGTTTCCTGTGTTTTTAATCGTGAAACGGAGTACCAGTTCTTTGCCAACCAATTCCCAAAATCTTTTGATCTGCAAAGGAATTCCTTTAGGCAATGTAGGTGCCAGATCAGCTGCAGCCAGTACTTTGCCTTTTGCAGCGAGCGGAGTAATAGCCGCTCTTTTTGTCGCGGTTGATATTTTCTGCCACTCCTCAGAAGAAGCCGTTCTGAAACGCAGGTTAAGATCTCCCAAATGGTATAGTCCGTCACGGTTTCTCTTTTCCAGCAGTTCACCCGGCGTAAAATCAAAACCCTTATCTGTTACCGGATTCAGTGCCGCTACAGTTTGCGATGATTTCACCAATTTCAGATCAAATGCTGCCGTATGGTAAGTATTCAGCCCCTTTTTTGTATCCAGCGTAACTGGTTTGTCCAGTATTCTTTTCCAGGGCGAGGGACGCTCCTGTGCATATAATTGTGCCGAAACAGGCAGAACTGTGATCAGTAAAGATAACCTGAAAAGGCTGTTTTTTATAAATTGCATAGTTTGTGATTCAATTGTAATGCGGCTATATTATTTTTTTGCCGTGGTCTGATTATAGAATTTCCAGTTTGTCTGGTAATTGATATTGAGGTTTTGATTTGTTAAGATAGCACGTACCATTTCTACAGGGATATTATTTTCCTGCATCACCTTATCATGGTATGCTTTCAGCGTCATTTTGCCACTTTCCACCATTTCGCGCTCCAAAGCATAAAACTGGAGTCCGCCGATCAGGTAAGCGATCTGGTAAAGCGGGCCGTATCCTCCTGTAAAAGATCTTCTTACTTCTCCCTCTGCGTTGGCGCGTTCATGCCCTACCCTGTCCACCAGGAAGTCTATTGCCTCCTGCGGCGTCCATTTTCCCAAATGATAGTTCGCTGAGAAAATGATCCTCGCACAACGGTGCATGCGCCAGAATAACATCCCAACCTTTTCTTCCGGTGTTACCGCAAAGCCTTTATCATACAATAACATTTCCCAGTAAAGCGACCAGCCCTCTGTCCAGAAAGGGGTTTCAAATCCGTCACGATAAGCCTTGCTGCGCGAATTCATGAAATATTGCAGGTTATGTCCCGGTAGTAATTCATGTTGCACTGTCGGAAAGCTAAAATTAGGATTGTTGCCCCTCATACTCATCAGCTTGTCCTGATGTGCCATTGTATTTGTAGGATACGAAATACTGATTTCACGACCACCAGTAAAAAATGGATTTACCAGCTGGCGCTCGGGTGTCATCATGATCATTCCCCAAGTTTCTTCCGCCAGAGGAGGCAGGGTAATCATATCCCTTGATTTTACAAAGTCGACCGACTTATTATACAAACTCAGAATCATTTCCGGTTGTTTACCCACCGGCACATAACTGTTTTTCACTTTTTCCAGCGCTTTTTTCCAGTCCGTACCGAAGCCCATCTCTTTACTCGCCTTCAGCATTTCGCGGTCGCACCACGCAAATTCCTTATTCGCGATGTCCAGCAATTCTTCCGGCGTATAACTGATCATCTCAGTTTTTAGCTGACGTATAAATTCTTCGCGTCCAATCGGCACACCTACGATACCACTATTGTCCGCCTTCTGTGTTGTCTTTACCTCTCCCTTTTTTACTGCTGCTAAAGCATATTGCTCCAGTCGCGCTGCCAATACCTTTTGGGGTTGTTCAATCCACCAGGTGAACAAAGGGTCATAACCATAATAAAAGTTATACACGCTCTTTAGTCTCAAACCAAGACCTTCAATACTTTTCTTTAAACGTTCTGCCAGCTTCATATCTATGTTAGCTTGTTTGTCCAGCTTTACATTTGCGGCATCTATTTCTTTTAATAGTTTTGCATATAATGCTGCTACCTGCTGTCCATCTACACTCAGCCCTCTTCTCCTTCCCTTTTCCAGTTGATAGATCTCTTCCGCAAAGGGGATATACTGACTAATCTGCTGGTATTCCTTTTCTTCAGCAGCCAGACTGCCCAGTGCCGCTGTGATATCACGCTTCAACAAAATAGCATCTACTTTTCCATAGATACTGATCCCGTTGAAATCCTTCTTGTCCAGTTTTTCCAGGTACAGTTCATTCACCTCCTTTAATCGCTTCATTTGCTCTGGCGATGACTGCGTCACTACATTGCGCCAACCATACCCGCTTTCGGCCCCATAAGGCGTATAGAAGCGTTTAATCGCATCTATATCCTGTTTGTAGTTGATCATGATATCAGCTGTTTCACTCGTTTGGGTGAGTAGTTGCTGCTCATTCGCAGACTGTGCCCTGCTCTCTCCGGCAAGGCCTGTAAGTAAACTAAATACGGTAAAAAGGATAGCGGTTTGTTTCATTCGGTTCGGGAGGTTTAGTTGTTCTTATTGAAAAACTAAATTAGCGGAATAAAATCCTAAAGAATAATTGCAAATTGATGAAATCTAGTTGCATATTAACCCAAAGCGGGTTATATCTTCATGCGGACTAATGATCTTACTCTTTATGACTAAAAGCCAAACATGTAATAAATCATTACAGAAATGAATAAAAAACAATATAATAGAAACATAAGTGTCGCAAAAATAAAGATACAAAACATTCAAGAAAACAAGAACGTTTTGTATCTTTGACTTATGGTTAAGATAACCATTACAAAGCAAGGATTTGATGTTCGTTTCAAGAGCACATTCAAATCGGCAAAAGAAACAATTAGCTTCATCCTAAAGCTAATCATTTTTTAAAGGCCAATCGGAAGCCAGGCTTCCGATTCTTCTCTTTGTTAGACAAATATAAAGTTATATACAGAAATTAAAGAATCAGTTATGAATCAAATTATCGGGTATTTACGCGCATGGATAAAAGGAGAAAATGCTGAACTCCAAATAGATACTACATTCCATTTTTCGTGGTTAGAGCTCATTACTATTTGCGGAATTATTGGCTTTGCTATTTATCTTATATGAAGTTACCTATGGTGCAACACCTCAATTAGTACAAAAAGGATTGATAATGTAGTATCAAACTCGCGGAATGACTTTCGCAGGATCCCTAATGCTTTGCCTATATGCTTCTCTACCGTGTTCACATAGATATTCATCCGCTCGGCAATAGTTTTGTACGACAAATTTTCAAGACGGCTTAACTTAAATGCTTCACGGCATTGGGGAGGAAGTTCATTGATCACCTCATGAAATTTCTGCTCCAGATGTTTGGTATGCAGCAGTTCAAATGAATCCGGAACATGAGGACTATCCTGCTCAATAAGGTTAACTGCATGTTTAGCGATAGCGATACTGGCACGAATTTCATACAGCACCTTGTTGCGCAGCGTAGCAAACAGATATGACTTGATAAACACATCCTGTACCAGCTCCTCTATCATGGTTTCATTCTGTAATCTTTTGAAAGCAGAGCGACATAAGACCTCATAATAACGGTCATATAATACAGACATCGCATGCTCATTGCCTTTGCAATCAGTACGATAAGTTGATTGTCGTCATAGTCGCCGAATTTCTGCATGCTCTAATCTAACCCCTCAAAGGATTTAACAGCACAAAGGTAGAGCATTCATCAGGGAATAATCCGGCGGCCAGGTTAAGCTATCGTTAACCCTTCGTTACCATAAATCTATTTTCAAAATCGGATGGCCAGTGTACGCCCGAAGAAAAAGTACAGATTGAAAATTGGTATGAACAGCAGGAAGAAAACAAAGCAATTTTTTATAATAATAGTCCGGAAAGTATCAGCGACTCTGCGAAGAGGTCTTATCTCATGGTGCAATCAGCAATGGCAAAAGATTAAACTGGAATTCAAGCAAAGCAGGTCACCTATTTTCAAACTGTATCATCTGATTGCATAGCAAAACAGGCATCATTTCTTCAGTAGCGGCCGCCACCTTAATGTCCTGGAAGAATGGCCAGCTGCAGTCGCTGATGTATCAATTAAACGACTGTCTGAATTCCAGCGGCGTTTGACTGGTCTTGTTTTTAAACAATTTATTGAAGGACTGCGAGTAGCCAAAACCCAATAGGTAAGCAATCTCACTAATCGACAGCTCAGTTGAAGTCAGCAGATCTTTAGCCTGTTCTACTAATTTTTCATGAATCAATTGCTGTGTGGTGTGGCCAGTAAGCTGTTTTAAACAATCACTTAAATACTTCGGTGACAGATTTAATTCAGCAGCCAGATAACTTGCAGTAGGCAATCCCTTATTGCCCCTGTTCTCAAAATAGGCATTCAGAATTCTCTCCACTTTGCTCAGCATTTCACTGTTGTTTGTTTTTCGGGTAATGAACTGCCTGTTGTAAAAGCGATTACAGTAAGACAGTAGCACATCCAGATGAGCAATGATTACATCCTGACTAAAGTTATCTATGGGAGAGAGGTATTCTTTTTCAATTTGTTCTAAAATACTTTCAATAGCTTTTTGTTCATCATCTGACAGGATGAGTGCTTCACTGATTTCATAATCAAAAAAACCAAAGTTTTTCATCTTTTGGCTTAATCCGTAAGTTCTCAAAAAGTCCGGGTGGATAGACAGCTGCCATCCTGATTTGGTCAATGTGAAGTCTTTGTCAATAATATAAATTTGTTTTGGTGCAAAACAGGAAATAATACCTTCATCAAAATCAAACATTGTTTGTCCATATTGCATTTTACAGGGACATTCCTTCTTCAAGGTAATCTGATAAAAATCAGCAATCAGTTTTACGCGATCGGTATTTTCAAGCGGAGCGAAATCTTCAAAACGGATAATACTGAAGAGCGGATGTTTAGGTTTCGCTATACCCAGCACCTGATGTAGTTGCGAAACGGTTTCAAAATGGATGGTATGGTTCTCGTGGCTCATGTCAGACAGCTTTCCTTATCAAATTTACACATTACATTCCCAATCTTTTACGATATAATCTAGCAAAGTTTGCGGTGATGAATCGGTTAGGTATCAATGCCAACACATTCGCTGCCAGTCTGTTCATCTTTCCCGAAACCGCAAAACGCTTTCTTTTATCCAGCGCATTCAATAATTCAGCTGCTACTTGTTCCGGCGTTTGTGCAGGTGCATTTTTATAGTCAGAACTCAGACCCGCTCCTTTTTCATTGTCAATACCGGCAGCACTATTGAAATTGGTTTTTGTTAAACCCGGAGAAAATAACATCATGTGAACGTGATATGGTTTACATTCCTGACTCACTGCTTCCGTAAAAAAACGTACAAAAGCCTTACTTGCCGCATAAGTAGCCATATAAGGGATAGGCATAAACGAAGCCAGAGATGCAATATTGATGATTGTACCCCTCTTTCTATCTTGCATTTGCGGCAAAAACAAATGCGTAAGCGCCACTAACGATGAAATATTAAGCTGTATCAGGTCTAATTCCGATTTCAACGACAGGGAGGAAAATTCGCCGCCAGACCCTATTCCCGCATTGTTAATTAGAATGTCTACCTCCAGGCCGCGCTTTTGTGTTTCTTCAAGAATAAATTGTGCAGTTGCAGGCACTGATAAATCGGCTGCAATAAATTGCACCTGTATACCAAACTTTTCAGCAAGTAATTTGCCCTGTTGCTCCAGTTTTTCCGCATTGCGGGCTACCAGCAATAGATTCTGCTTTCTCTCGGCAAGCCTGTTTACTATAGCTTCACCAATTCCACCCGATGCGCCTGTTATTAATGTCACTTTCATATGTACTTAATTATGATGTAAAGGTGCTTTAAGCCATCAACATAAATGTATCCGGAAGTCAGGACATTGTGTTTAAATGTCGGCCGGGTTCCTTTGCCTTCATCAAAAAGGCGGCAAAAGAAATAATACCTCAAAAAATTTGAATCCTCTCCTATATATCGTAATATTGCAATATAAACTATGGGACTTACCAAATCTGAAATATTTACCGATCAGCAAAACCAGTTGTCACAGCTTTTAAAAGCGATGGCGCATCCTGCCCGTATTGCTATCCTGCAAAGGATTTTAATTTCCGATACCTGTATTTGCGGTGACCTGGTCGAAGAATTGGGTCTGGCACAAGCCACCATCTCCCAGCATCTCAAAGAATTGAAAAATGCCGGGATTATACAAGGAACCATAGAGGGCGTGAGTGTATGTTATTGCATCAATCCCGTTACCTGGAAATTATTGGAAACACAAATTGGTACTTTTTTAGGTGCCTATAAAGGTCCTGCTAGCTGCTGCTAGCTTTTTTTGACTATATCAATCGTAAAATTGCAATATATGAATACTACAGAATTAATGAACTGGCAAACATTCAAAGCCCAGTTAGAACAACATCCATCCTTTATCCTTCAGTTTCAATATGGAGAAGGAAAACTGGTAGATGCTTCCTATCACATTACGGAAATTAAACAGGCATCCATTGTTTCAGTAGATTGTGGTGGTGTCATGAATTCCTGGACGGAAATTATTATTCAGCTCTGGGAGCCTGCTGTTAAAGAGAGCGATCGCGCTATGGAAGTCAGCAAAGCTATGTCTATTGTTCAACTCGTAGAAAAATCTTTAGCCCTTAATCCATTGGGCATCGTTAAAATTGAGTTCGGCAATGCTGAGTATGATACCAGGCAAATGTATCCTCAACAGATGAATGTAAATGGTGATGAACTGATCGTGAGTTTAACCCCAGATTTCACACAATGTAAAGCAATTAACCGCGGTGGAAGTTGTGGTACAACAGCATCAGGAGAAGAATGCTGCACACCAGAGATAAAGACAGAAAAACCAAAAATACAGTTGATCAATCTGGCCAGTGATGCAACAGTATGTACGCCTGGATCAGGGTGCTGTTAATTTAATTATAGATATGATGAAAAAGATATTGGTACTTTGTACCGGCAATAGCTGCAGGAGTCAGCTGGCAGAAGGTTTTTTGAGACATTTCGGGAACGATGAGATACAAGTTTACAGCGCCGGTATAGAAACACACGGCTTAAATACCATGGCTGTTAAAACCATGGAGGAAATTGGAATAGATATATCCGGACATACGTCCAATCATCTTGATGAGTATTCGAACGTTGATTTTGATTATGTAATTACCGTTTGCGACCATGCGAAAGAAAGCTGCCCTTACTTTCCCACAAAGGCACAAAAGTTCCACCAGAATTTCCCCGATCCGGCGAAGGCAAAAGGAACCGAAGAAGAAGTGAAAAATGAGTTTAGAAAGGTCAGGGAACTTATAAAAGTATATGCTATCGACTTCCTGAAAAAAATTAACAACATCTCATAAACCATGTCAGTAACCCATTGTGCACCGGCCAGCGAAAGGAAAAAATTAAGCTTCCTGGACCGGTATCTTACCTTATGGATTTTTATCGCTATGGGATTTGGAGTTGGGATCGGGTATTTCGTCCCCTCCTCTTCTGATTTCATTAACTCCTTTTCCAGCGGAACCACAAATATCCCCCTGGCCATAGGCCTGATCTTAATGATGTATCCGCCGCTTGCTAAAGTAAGGTATGAAAAGATGGGCGAAGTATTCAGAGATACAAAAGTCCTGAGCGTTTCACTCCTTTTAAACTGGGTGATAGGTCCCATGTTAATGTTCTTTCTTGCCATCACTTTTTTGAGGGATTATCCTGAATATATGGTCGGTTTGATCCTGATTGGATTGGCCAGGTGCATCGCTATGGTTGTGGTCTGGAATGAACTGGCTGAAGGCAACAGGGAATATGCGGCTGGTCTAATTGCCCTGAATAGTATCTTTCAGGTATTGCTCTATAGTGTGTTTGCCTATGTTTTCATCACCGTTTTACCACCGTTTTTTGGCTTAAGAAGTTTGAATGTGAATATTACCATTGGAGAAATTGCTAAAAGTACAGGTATATATTTAGGAATTCCATTTGCAATGGGGATCATCAGCAGGTATGGACTGATCAGGTTAAAAGGTGAAGATTGGTTTCAAAATCGGCTTATACCCTTAATTTCTCCAATAACACTATTTGCCTTACTTTTTACTATCGTTGTGATGTTCAGTTTAAAAGGTAAACTCATTGTCCAAATTCCTATGGATGTGGTGCGTATTGCTATCCCGCTGTTCATCTATTTTGCCATCATGTTCGTAGTCAGTTTTTTTGCTGGCAAATACTTTGGGGCCGATTATTCCAGGAGCACATCTATCGCATTTACAGCAACAGGCAATAACTTTGAACTGGCTATAGCAGTAGCTATAGGTGTTTTCGGAATTAATTCAGGACAGGCATTCGCAGGTGTGATTGGCCCATTAGTGGAAGTACCAGCGCTTATAGGGCTAGTGAAACTTGCTTTGTGGTTTAGGAGGAAATATTAATCTCCTTCTGAGTTCAGACAATAATACCAATTAAGGCTAAAGTCTTTAAGGCGTATTGTTATATGATGAAATATTGCAATCAGTGTCTGTCTTTTGGTTAAGAACGATGAAATAATCATATCAATCCAACAGCATCGGTAAGCTGTAAATCTTCAAAAAAACTATTGGTAACATGTATAGGTTACTTAAAAATACATAATACCTTCCACAGCCTCAGGATACACCAATAAAGGAATCTGAATGTGTTTTGCTAGTTTTTGAGTATGGCTGCTTTTAAATAGTCCGGAAAAGAATGATCTCTGCCTGTGTACCATAACCAACATATCAACCTCACTATTTTCAATCAGCCATTTTAAACCAGAATTTACATTGTCTTTATTGATATGGCGATAGTAAACAAGATCATAATTTATTTTGCATCTCACCTCATTCATAAAATCATCTATTTCTCTTTGATGCTCCTGATAATCCACCTTTTTACGGCTCACGTGAGTAATTAATATTTCAGCATTGAAATTTCTGGCAAGATCAGACAAAGCCTGTATCACATCAATATCACTGGAAGTTAAATCAGTAGCAAACGCTATCTTTTTAATTATGGTAAATGTTGCATGATCTGGGACTAAAATAACAGGAGTTACTGCTTTATTAATTACACGAAGACTATTACTGCCAATAAAGCGATTCCCCTCGATACTCTTGCCTCTCAGACCCATCACCACTAAATCGATATCTTCATAATCAACAATATTGCTAACAATGTCTGCTACACTGCCCACTTCGGCCACAAAAGATATCTGTGTAACCTTTAGTTCTTTATGATCTGAGAGGCTTTCCTTTTCAATGAGAGAACTGGAAAGAAATTGCAACCCCTCTTCACTTTGATTTTTAACAGATAAATAATCTGGTGGCCATGATGATTGTACTAAAGGTGATTCAACAGGAATAAGCATGGCATGGCATAATGCTATATCTGCTTTGATCACTCTTGCCAGATTGATAGCATATCTGGCTGCATTGTAGGCAGGTTCCGAAAAATCTGTAGGTACTAAAATCTTTCTCATCGGGCAGTTCATTTACTACCCAAGTTAACTGATGAAAATTAGGAATCAAATGATGCTGGTCACTTTTTTCGCCAATAAAAAACAACAATTATTGATATAAATCATTGATTTTCAAACACAAAACTTCCATTTTTATGATATTGCTAACCAAAATAATATACCATGAAATCTTTATTAGTTCTTACGGATTTTTCCAGAAATGCTAAAAGAGCTGCTGAAGCAGCTCTTAATTTGGCTAATAAACTGGGCGGCGGAGAAATCGTACTTTTAAATACTTACCTTAATCCTCTGTTCTTGCCATCTGCTGAATATGTAGCCTGGCCACCAGAATACTACACGGCGTTTAAGGAAGAAAGCATCTCACAAATGAACAGCGAATGCAAGCGTCTTCATCAAATTGTTACCGACCTTAAAATTCCTGCTGAGAAAATTAAAATTGATTCTTTAAACCTGGAGGGATCATTATCAGACCACCTGGAATCGGTTTTAAAGAAAAGAAACACTACACTTATTGTAATGGGGGCCAGGAGAAAAGTTTCCGGTGATTTTCTATTTGGCAGCAGCATAAATGCAACCCTGAGCCATGCGAGTTGCCCGGTCTTAATAGTACCCGAAAATCATTCAGTGATAAATTTCAGACATCTGGTCTTTGCAACTGACCTGGAACTGAAAGATGTCAAGAGGATCAAATATCTTCTTGATCTCTATACAAATGAGGACTTTCATCTTCATGTATGCCATGTGGCATCATCTCCTGTATTAATTCCAGATTTTGATGAAGAAGATAAAACGATCCAATTTATTAATTCACTTTCAAAGTTAAATTTCGCAAATATCAGCTATCATAGTCTGGAAGGAAACAATATCACTAAAGAACTGGAAGAATTTAGTCATGATATTACAGCGGACCTCTTTGTACTTACACATCATAAGCATTCTTTTTTCTGGCAGATATTTCATCAAAGTCCATCCAAATCTTTAATTAGATACCATAAAATCCCGTTACTGATCTTACCTGAAAAATTAAAAATTCCTCTTGAAAAACAGGATCTAAAAAACAAGATACAAAAAAGAGTAAGGCCGGGCTTGTACATTTTATAAATCTGTTGCCGCCTACCTAAAATTAGTTTTTAGGTAGGCTTTTTTTACCTATGCGGGCTCTATTACTATTCAATATAATTTCAGCTGTCAAAATGGGTATCTGATTTTTCTATGCTTGCATTATCAATTTTATCCTGTTCATTTTAGTGTTGAGTACTTAGAAATAATCCATTTTCTATATTCTTGTCCAGTTTATATGTGTCATCGTATTGGACTACGATACCATTAATTACTTCACAGGTGAGATACGTAATCTTTATGGGCACAGCATTTTTCAAAGTGAAATTCGCATTTTGCTTTGGATTCCTCAACATATTTAGCTTCTCCTTTTGCCCATCATGAACCAACAACAATTCTGCTAGGCGCTGAGCTTGCTGAACCTGAATAAATTCCTGCTTTGGAAATATTCTGGAGGAATTTAAAGTAATTTCTTCGAAGAAGCCGAAAAGAGAAATATGGTCTGGATTCTTAAATCGGAAAATAATCTGCCGGGAAATTGTACTGCCCTCGTAAAATTGAGTGTTCGTCATAAAACCAGAAACTTTAGTTCGTAATATTGGGGTAAGTTGCGAGGGTGAGCCTGCTATGACTTTGAATTGGTAAACAGTATCCGGCAGTTGAAATCTCAGCGTATAACTTGGTATATTTATCTGTATATATTTCTCGCCACCTATATCCGACCATCTCAGCCGTTCCATGTTAACCGCAATCTTTCTTACCTCCCCTTCCGGAAATTCATAACAGTCTCCTACATACTGACCAGTCATTAAGCGCATAGTACTTTGGAGGATGGCGTAGGCTTTGGACTGGGGCTGGACGCTTAAAACAGCACTCATAAAATCTGGTTTCTTAAATGCATGAATTAATGAAGTATCTGCCCAGAACCCACCTGGCATCAACTGATCAATTCGTTTAGCAGAATAAAAAGGATTTAATTTCCCATAGTGAAGGTGATTCATAAAAGTAATCAATGCATCTGTAAGCATCACATCAAAAGCTATTTTATCTATAATAGAAACTTTGTTATACCGAGTCACCAACCGATGCATTTCTTTCGAAACTAATTTATCCGGGTGATAATCTTTGTGGTTTAGTCCGAATTGCACTATACAATCCAACATCAGCATTACTTCCCAGCCATGTGATTTGACGGTATCAGGAAATATCCAGCTCAATTTATTCCCTTTTAACTTATAAAACCTTTCTACAGTATGAGGAAAATACAGATCACCTTTCATTTTTTTTATCTGGGCAGCTATTGCCTGACCAGTTACATCCTGTCGATGAGTCAGTGGATGAATACAAGCTTGCCCGGGTTTGCCAGACGTAAAAATGATGAAGAAAGTGAACAACAGGATATATATCCGCCATCTTTTTCCATGTGTTATCAGAATAACTGATTTTACTCCTTCATTTTTCATATTATTTAACGATAATAAAATGAATACTATATATTTAAATTTCAGGATTTTTGGGATAGGAAGCCATGATCTATTTCAATAAGAAGCATGATCGTGATCATATATCAGAAGATAGATAAGAAGGATCACTGGGATGAATTATCCGACAACTAACAAACAATTGAAGGAATCTGTAAACGCTAAAATTCTGCCAATAAGCTCAGAAATTTAAATTTACTACTTTAACAATACCATAAAGAAAATTAATTTGTATTATATAATTAAATAATATAACTTTAAAACAACAACACTTGTACAGATATAATGATTTAGCTTCATTTCAAAGCATAATTGAACTAGTTAAAAGAGTTATGAAAACATATATATTACTGATTGAGGATAATCAAGACATCAGGGAAAGTATGGCTGAAATTTTAGATCTTGAGGGTTATGAAGTAATTACCGCAGATTGTGGACAAGCGGGATTAAATCTGGCGGGTAAGCATATACCAGATTTAATCATTTGTGATATAGTAATGTCAGATCTTGATGGATATTCTGTCTATAAGGCTTTGCAAAAGCATTCAGAAACCAGACATATCCCGGTAATATTTTCTACTGCCAAATCGGAAAAATCTGATAGAAATAAGGCTTCGTCACTGGGTGTGGAGGACTATCTTATAAAGCCATTCAATGATATTGATTTAATCAAATGTGTCAGAAAGTGTTTAAAATAAATGACAATCATGCTATTTCATTTATGCTGAAGCATAATTTCCTGATATGGTATGATCGCAGTATCATTGAGAGGAAATTCTAGAATAAAAATGGTCCCAGAATTTTCAACACTATCACATTTGATCTCGCCGTTCATTAGATTTACATAACGTTTTACAATGTTAAGTCCAAGCCCTGTACCTTCAACCGAATGCGTATTGCTGCCACGAAAAAAGGCTTTAAAAAGATAGGATTGTTCTTCTGCCGGAATCCCTATGCCCATTGTCTTTAACAATGATAATGCACCTGCTTTCAGTGACATTTGTTTCAAGTTTAATTACTCCGGTACTCCCTGAATATTTTATCGCATTGGAAAGAAGATTAATTACAATATGCCTTAGCAGGTTGATATCAAGTGTTACATTGATGTCTTCAGAATGATGGTGATAGGTTAACTTCTGTCCGGGCGTTATATGCATTTTTACTTCACTAATTAAATTTTCGCAAAAAGCTCTCAGGCTAAAATTTGAATTAGTAACACCAACTGCTCCTTTTTCTATCTTTTCTATCGAAAGAAAATCATTTATAGTGTCATTGAGGTTGCTTGCAGCATTTTTAATTTTATTCAAATGATTTAAAACCTTCTTCTTTTCTAAACGATCATAATAACGTTCTATTAATGATACCGACAATTTTATACTACTCAACGGAGTTCTGAATTCATGAGCAGCCATAGAGACAAACCGTGTTTTAAGATGATTAATCTCTTTCTCTTTTAAAAGAGACTTATTGACATCCTCCTTTGCCTGTTCAAGACTTGTGACAAGATTTATGAGGCAGGTGGTTCTTTCTTCAACTATTTTATCTTTATTAAGATCCTGAATAATTACTGCATATACCTCTTCCCCCCGGTATTCCGTGCAAAAAAGTATCAATCGTGCCCTAAAGGGCTTTCCATTTCTCTTTATTGCATTGACTTCAATATCTTTTTTAAAAACTTTCCCTCTGTTCTTTGTTTGCTGGTATACTTGCAAATATTTATTGTACCTGACTTCATCATTGGGCTGTAATAACGTACTTAGGTAATTATTACATAATTCATAATTATGATATCCAAATAAGGCGCAGACCGCTGAATTTGCAAAAAGAATATGACCATTTGCATCTACAAACAGAAAACTATCTGATACATTTCCAAGTATGGATTTAAATAATTTTATATTATCCATAACATTATTATTTAAGATCTTGATGTTGATTTCAGAAAAAGCCTAATCTAAAAACATTGTCAATAAGCAGTCCATCCGCCGTCAGCCACTATCACACTACCATTTATAAACTCAGCCTTTTCAGAAGCTAAAAAAAGAGCGATTTCTGCAATCTGTCCAGGCTCAGCAATTGCCGGATTATTGCCCGCGCCAGCGTTCATCCGGTCTAATCCAAATGGGTTGGCTTCCATTCCATATACAATATTCGTATCAACTGCCCCCGGTGCAATGGCGTTACACCTGATTCCTTTTAGAGCATATTGGTAGGCTATACTTTTGGTTAGTCCGATTAGAGCATGTTTTGAAACAGTATAGGCCGCTCCTGCCCGGCCACCATACAGGCCGCCAATAGAAGAAATATTAATAATTACGCCAGATTCCTGTTTGAGAAAATGTTTGAGAGCAGCACGGCAGGTATAAAACGGGCCATTTAAGTTCACGCCCAATACTTTGTCCCATAATTCCGAAGTCACATCTGCCGCAGGTGTAAAATTATCCATAATCCCCGCATTGTTAACCAGGATATCTAATGATTTGTACTTCTGATAGATATAACTAAATAATGAATCGATATGGCTTTCAATAGATACATCAGCAGGAAAACATGTTAAAGATTCGTTGTCCATATTAATTTTCAAAGCCACTGCTTCGATGTTCTGCTCATTAATATCTGCAAGAACTAATGTTGCTCCTTCTGCAGCAAACAGTTCAGCGGTCGCTTTTCCGATACCTGAACCTGCGCCTGTGACGATTGCCACTTTATTTTTCAATGCCTTCATTCCTTACTACTCTAGTACAGATAAACATTATGGTGATAAACTAAAATTTATTGGAAGATTATACTTTACCCTAACCGGAAGTCCATTCTGAATGCCAGGATTCCATTTTGGACTTAATTTTAACACTCTAATGGCTTCTTCATCTAATCCTCCGCCAACGTAATGATCAACTTTAATATCAGTCAGCTTACCATTCTTTTCAATAATGAAGGATAAAAAAACCTTGCCCTGGATATTGTTCATCCTTGCAGCTTCCGGATACTGAATTGAGCGTTGCAGGTATTGATAAAATTTCGCCATTCCACCGGGAAAAGACGGTAAGACTTCCAGGCTATTAAATTCGTAAACCCTTGAGTCTTCCACCACCTGACCTTGTTTTGGCCCGGTGCCTACTGGTCCTGTTATCACAATATCAGCATTGGGATCTCCCTGAATAGTAAACTGTCCGGGATCAGCATTTTTGAGTTGTGTTAATTGCGGAGCTTCGTCACGCACCTGTTCGTCAGGTTTCACAATGGGCGGCGGAAACTTAATCAGATTAGTGCGGGGCCGGGGAGCTTGCAAAACCATTCTGTTCACGGGATGAGAAGGTAATGGTGCTGGAGGGGGTACTTCAGGGTTCACTGGTGGAGGCGGACGTAAAGTTACATCCACAATTTTTGTTATTTGTTGTTCCGGCTCCTTTGTTCGGAATAGCGCAATCATATCAGGAATTAAAAACAACAGGGTATAAATTATGGAAGAAAATAACAAAGCTTTGGCCGTAATTGCAGCACTCTTCTTTCTCAGCCAATATGCGCCATAATTCTTGTTCCTGTTTTGAAACACAATATCCATCCACTCTTTGTTGAACAAATTGATCTTAAAACTTGACATAACTTTATTTTTAGCCTACCAACAGTCTGTCCTGATGTTTCTGGGTTTCTACCAGTTTAAATATATCTTTCCTGATCGCCCTGAATTCTAGTGTAACCTGTGCCATTTGGTATCCTATTTCTCTTCGTGCTTCGGTTATTCTGTTTTTATTTTCCTTGATTATATTTGTAGCGATCCACTTCATTTCTTTAAATTGCCGCATCATCACAGCATCCGTCCTAGACAGTTCCTTTTCGAGCTTAAGTAGTCTCTCGCCACTCATCTTAAGGTCATCAGCTAAATAACTATTCATCAGGCGAATAAAATATTCATCTAATAAGCGATGTAAAAATGAGGTTTCAATTTTAAGGAATTCAAGCTCTGAACCCCATTTTTTGATCAGCATATAATGCTGTAGTATCAAAGGAGAAAAAGATGATGCAATTTTCATAAGGATATTTTTTCTTTTACAGGTCATACAGTAAACAGATTGAAGTCTGTAAATTACAAACCGGCATACCCATGCCGGTTTACTTTAATCTATTAGTATCTGTTTTTTATCAGCTATACTTTTCACCGATTTTTGCAGGGTGATTCTCAGGAGCCCTTCTTTGTAATTAGCTTTAATATCTTCTTCCAAAACATTGTCCGGAAGGCTAAAAGTCCTGCTAAATGAAGAGCGCGAAAATTCCATACGGGTATAGCCTCCGCTCTCTTCATTATTTTCCTCACTGGTTTCAGCGTTGATGGTGATTAGTCCTCTGTCAGTTGTAATTTTAAAGTCTTCTTTTTTAAACCCCGGTGCAGATACCTCTAATTCATACTGCTGCTCAGTATCACGGATATTTACAGGAGGAAGAATGTCACTTTTAAAAAATGACTGATTGAAAAATCTGTCTGTGTTCCAGAAATCGTCCATCATTGCCTTGAATGATGGGAAGAAAGTTGATTTTACCAAATTTGACATAATAAGAAATTTAAGTTAACACTACAAATCTCCCGCATTTTATAGGAGGAAGAAATGACGGAAATTAAATCCCCGGATGATCATCGTCAAGCATTAATATTCAGACAGATGACTAAAACCGGATTGACAAAAGTCACCCGTTTTAGTGCTGTGCATCATAGAACAAATTGGCTAAAATGCAGAGCTTAGATGAAGGCGATACACGCTTCTCACCTTTTATTTTGATGAATTAATTTTTGTTACATGGATTGGTATCAATTAACTATAGATCAGGCCTTAGACGAATTAAAGACCACTACAAAAGGATTATCCCAAACAGAAAGCACCAATAGGTTAAAGCAGTTTGGTCCAAACAAACTTAATGAAAAGAGGAAACGAAGCAGCCTTAAAATTTTTCTTTCTCAATTTCAGGACCTACTGGTAATTATCTTACTATTTGCAGCAGTAATATCAGGCTTTATTGGAGACGTAGTGGACACTATTGTCATCATCATCATTGCTTTGTTGAATGCTTTCATAGGCTTCTATCAGGAGATACGTACTGAAAGAGCAATACACGCTTTAAAGAAAAACGTCAGGACACTTACAAAAATCCACAGAGATGCTGAGGTGTTATTAATTGAAGAGGAACTGGTAGTTCCTGGAGATGTAGTTTCATTAGAAGCAGGTAACCTGGGGCCGGCCGACCTTAGAGTTATCAGTTCCAGTCAACTTAAAATTGATGAATCAGCATTAACCGGAGAATCATTACCGGTAGCTAAAACATCGGCTACTATAAACCGGCCTAACCTGCCAATAGCAGACCAGCAGAACATGTCTTTCAAGGGAACCTTTGTATGCAGTTGCAGTTGTTGTCGCTACTGGTATGGACAAGGAAATTGGTGGCATCACCAAAATGGTGCAAGTTAAAAAATCACTCACACCTTTACAAACAAGCATGGCATCCTTTAGTAAAAAGCTCTCACTGCTCATCTGCTTTTTATGTATATTATTTTATTCTTTATTTTCAACTGGCTGCATGGAAGGAAACCATTAGAAATGTTACTAACCAGCATTTCCCTTGCAGTTGTAGCCATTCCTGAAGCTTTACCGACAATCATCATTATCACTCTTGCTTTAGCTGCAAGAAGAATGTTTCGGAACCATGCGCTGATGCAAAATCTGTCAGCGGTAGAAACATTGGGTGCTGTGCTTGCAGATACAGCTTTTGCAGAAAACTTAAAAAGGGCAGTTTTAAAAATAAAAGTTTCCAGCGAACATGCAGAACAGCTCAGTTCACAATTAGCCGGACTTGCACAGCTCTGCATCTTGATCTGACACACAAGCAGGGTGCATTACAGGTTTTGCTGCGTGATACGGTAACCGCAGAAAACCTCAGGAAAACATTAAAAAACATTCAGCAGGGATCGGATGGATTCAATCAAAATATGGAGGCACTTAAACATAACTTCCTGTTTCGCCGGTATTTTAAAAACAAGGAAACGTCGAACAAAAAAACAAAGTTTTAAACTTTGTTCACAATTAAATTGATTAAAGTCACTACCAGCTGTGATTTACGTCAATCTATCCAGCAATGATTTAAACGTAAATTGAATCATCTGCCACTACGAATGTCGAAATGAAACTTAATCAGCTGATATGGAACTCATGAAAATCAATTCAACAGTTATGGTATCACAGCGAATTTGCACATACCTCATTACATTTTCATGATCAGATATCCAACAAGATAGCATATTTCAGAAAACATATTTTTTATGCAACGAATATTAGTAATAGAAGATAGTGATGAGATAAGAGAAGATATAGCAGAAATCCTGGAATTAGGTAACTACCAGGTAGATAGTGCAGCCAATGGGAAAGACGGCGTTAAACTTGCTCTTTTACATACCCCCGATCTGGTCTTGTGTGATATTACCATGCCGGAACTGGATGGATATGGCGTATTGCTGATGTTACAGAGAAATAAAACCACGCAGCATATTCCATTTATTTTTATTACGGCAAAATCCGAAAAAAGTGACCTGAGAAAAGGAATGGAAATGGGTGCAGATGATTATATCATCAAACCTTTCGACGGAACAGATGTACTCAATGCTGTGGAGGGAAGACTGCGTAAAGCAGCAGCATTACGCGAGGTGCTCCCCTTACAGACAGCTGGTATAAAGAGCAGGATTAACCTTTCTACCGTACAGGATTATCTGGAAGGCCTCAGACAAAACAGGCATACGAATTATTACAAGAAAAAACAGGAAATCTATACCGAAGGCAACCTGCCCTCCAGGCTCTTTTACATCAATAAAGGAAAGGTAAAAACGTATAAAAGGAACCGGGACGGAAAAGAACTGATCCTCAGGCTATATAATGAAGGTGACTTTTTCGGTTATATCCCCCTTCTGGAAGGAACAACTTATACGGAATATGCAGAAGCACTTGAAGCCTGCGAACTGGCAGTTATTCCCCGCCATGAATTTGAAGAACTATTCAACAGCAATCCGCAGGTCATGAAAAAGATAATCGCCATGCTGACTAAAAATCTGAGCGAACAGGAAGATCACTTGCTGGCAATGGCCTACAATTCCCTGCGCAAAAAAGTTGCCGATACCCTTCTGGCAATCAACGAGAAATACAATCCGCAAAAAAAGGAAGACTTCGAGATCAATATGGACAGGGAAAATCTGGCCTCTATTGCGGGCGTAGCCAAAGAATCTTTTATACGCATTCTAGGTGAGCTGAAGGATGAACAGGTGATTAGCATTACCAACAGCGTGATTCAAATAAAAAATTTAAAAAAACTACAAAATATGCATAATTAAGGCAATCAGCCCGGGTAAAATGATTTTAACATTGACCGCTCCATTTCCAGCCCTTAATTTCCGGCATATCATCAAGGTAAGTGCAGATATATTCCTTGTGCGCTTTCAGTTGGTTTTCACAAAACTGGATAAACTGATCTGCCTGCTGGTGCATTTCCGGCACACGTTTGATGGCTTCCATGGCTAAATGATAACGACTCATTTCATTCAGTACAACCATATCAAATGGTGTAGTCGTTGTACCTTCCTCCATGAAACCACGCACATGGAACCTGGCCGGATCCGGTCGGCCATGCACCAGGTCATGTATAATGCGGACATAGCCATGGAAGGCAAAGATTACAGGAGTAGCAGCGGTAAATAAGTCCAGAAACAATTCTTCACTCATTCCATGGGGATGATAGGCAACAGGTGATAAAGCCATCAGATCCACTACATTAACCAAACGTACTTTCAATGCGGGGATGTGCTTTCTTAAAATCCATACTGCCGCCACGGTTTCCAAGGTGGGCACATCACCAGCACAAGCGAGAATAACATCTGGCTGGCCTCCATTTTCGTTGCCTGCCCAGGACCAGTTTGAGGCCCCTCTGGCACAATGCTGAATGGCCTGCTCCATATTTAACCACTGCAATTCGGGCTGCTTTCCTGCCACTACCACATTTACATAATCCTTGCTCCTGAAACAATGGTCCATTACGGATAATAGCGTGTTGGCATCGGGCGGCAGATAGATACGGATAACGGAACTTTTCTTGTTCACTATCGTATCTATAAATCCCGGTCCCTGATGACTGTATCCGTTATGGTCCTGCCGCCATGCATGGGAGGTCAGCAGATAATTCAAAGATGCAATTGGTTTACGCCAGGGCAGTTCTCGTGAGGTCTTGAGCCATTTGGCATACTGGCTTACCATGGAATCTACAATCGTGATGAAAGCTTCATAACAAGGAAACAACCCATGTCTTCCTGTAAGAAGATAACCTTCAAGCCAGCCTTGACACAGATGTTCACTCAGTACTTCCATTACCCTCCCATCAGGTGCGAGCTGCTCATCATATAAGATGATCTTTTCCATCGTACAGCGCCGGGTAAACTCAAAAACTGCTTCCAGCCTGTTTGAAGTGGTCTCATCCGGACTAAACAAACGAAAATTATGATGGTCTCTGTTCAGAATGAAAACATTGCGCAGGTATTTTCCAAGATGCCTGGTACCTTCCTCTTCCACCTGGCCTGGCTGGTTTACTGTCACAGCCATACATTTAAAATCTGGTAAACTTAAATCCTTCAGCACCAATCCGCCATTTGCACATGCAAGCGCACTCATCCGCATTTCACCTTCAGGCACCAACGCTTTAAGTTCAGGAATCAGCCTCCCTTCAGCGTCAAATAATTTTGATGGCTGATAACTCAGCAGCCACTCTTCCAGTAATTTCAGTTTCTCCGGATTTTCTCTGACACCTGTTAGCGGTACCTGATGGGCCCTGAAGGTGCCTTCAATAGGAACTCCTTCCCATGATTTAGGTCCTGTCCATCCTTTGGGTGTTCTGAGAATAATCATTGGCCAACGGATATCTTTTAAATCATTATTGTTCCTGGCACGTTTTTGAATTTGAGCAATTTTACTATATGTATTATTTAGCGTTTCTGCAAGCAGCTGGTGAACTTGCATAGGTTCATCGCCTGCTACAAAATGAACGTCATAACCGTGGCCGGTAAAAAGCTGTTGTAAAGCCTCCTCACTCTTCCTTGCCAGGACAGTTGGTCCGGAAATCTTATAGCCGTTAAGATGCAATATTGGCAATACCGCTCCATCGTTAATGGGGTTTAAGAAAGCAATTGATTTCCAGCTTCCTTCCAGGGCTGCAGTTTCAGCCTCTCCGTCACCAATTACACAGGCAACAAGCAAAAAGGGATTATCCAGTGCTGCGCCGAAAGCATGCATTAAAGCGTAACCCAGTTCCCCGCCTTCATGTATAGATCCCGGCGTATGAGCACCAACATGACTTGGAATTCCACCCGGCGTTGAGAATTGTTTAAACAATTTCCTCATTCCATTTTCATTTTGCTCAATAGCGGGGTATAGCTCCGAATAACGCCCTTCCAGATAAGTCTGCGCAATAATGGCTGGTGCGCCATGCCCCGGGCCACATACATAGAGAATGCTAGCTCCTGTATCTCTGATTAACCGGTTTAAGTGCACGTAAATTAAATTTAAACCCGGAGACGTTCCCCAATGACCTAATAAACGTGGTTTGATATGCTCCGCTTTTAATGGCTGTTTTAATAGTGGGTTATCCTGCAGATAAATCTGACCAGCAGCCAGAAAATTGGATGCCTGCCAATAGGCATGTATGTGGGCTATATCTTCAGCTGACAAATTCTTCATCGTTATATTTTTAGGAATTTTTTACAATTAATGAGTTCCTGTTTAGCATTTTGGGCAGTTTAAATCCCAATGAAATCCTGAAAATACCTGCCCAGATCAGTGAAACGCCGGTAAAGTAGACCAGGTTAATGATGCCAAAAATGGGATTGGTTAAAATAGCCAATGATAAGAAGATCAGCAGCAAACCTGCCACAAGATACCATCCCCAATGAGGGACTTTATACCGCCTCAGCTCCAAACCGCTTAAAATAGTGGAAAATGATCTAAAAAGCAGCCAGAGTCCTATCACTAAAGGTAAAACAGCCATCGTAATCAGCGGATACAGCAACAGATAACCGCCAACTGCGAAATCAATCAGTCCGCTCAATAAAATCCATCCCCAATCTTCTATTGATTTAAAGTTCAGCACTGAGAATAGGATTTCCAGTATGCCTGTAACCAAAATAACGGCCGCCAGAATCAGAGCCATCGACAGATACGATTCAAAGGGACAAACAATAACCCAGATGCCCAGTCCCAAAAGTAAAACACCAGCTGTTGAAATCAACCAGCGGGTATAATTCACGTCGTTTACTTTTTTCATAATAATACTATAAATGATCGGATAATTAAGTGGTTATCAGCTGTACAATGGAGATTCCCCATCCGATTATGAAGGCTAATTTATTGTTTATCAAACACATCAGAATTGACAAACATCAGATCTATAACTGATTATGATCAAAGGAAGACCATTAGTTTTTCATTTGTTCCAACTTATCGCAGTTGGTGATAATGATCTGGTTATTAGAAGTAAACTTGATGAGGTTCTCCTGTTTGAAGTCATTTAAAATACGGCTCGCAGTTTCCATCGCTACTCCCGCCATTCCCGCCAGGTTACTCCTGGATAAGTCCAGCCTGCTTAAGTCAGTCGTTCCATACTTTGATTTTAAACGGATTAACAGTTCTGCCATTCTCTTGCGTACAGAATGATAGGCAAGCTGCAAAAGTTGTTCGTCCTTATTGACCAGATTACCCGCCAGCAAATGAAGAAATTTTCCTGAAACGTCCTGATACTGGTTGATCATTTCTTCTACAATTTTTTTGGGAACCATACAGAGAACGGTATCTTCTATAGTTTCGGCTGTTTCATGGTATTCTTTTCCTGAAAACATTGCAGTAACGCCAAAATACTCTCCAGGTTCAAACAATCCTGTAAGAAACTCCCGGCCATCTTTAGCTATTTTAAAGGTCTTCACTTTACCGGAGATAACCTTGTATATTCCGTTTACGAGATCGCCACTGTAATAGACAATGTGTTTACGTTTCAAATGGTAGGGTTTCTTTTCTAAAACTAACGTTTCCAACGCCTCAAAACCTGATTTTTTGACATACGATTCATTCTTTGAATCAGCGGGCAAGCTTAAATTTAAGCTTCGTGCTCTCTTTTTCCTCAATTGGCACTCAATTGCATTAAACAGATCACTACTGTCAAAAGGCTTGGTCAGATAATCATCTGCTCCCATTTCCATTCCTTTCCGGATATCCACCCGCTCAGTTTTGCCAGTAAAAAAAATGAAAGGAATATGTGCAGTATGCTCATTTTGGAGTAATAAATTTAAGGTATCATACCCGTCAATGCCCGACATCGCAATGTCACACAAGATCACATCGGGCAGGTGCTGTTTTGCCAGTTCCACCCCATCTTCTCCATTACTTGCCTGATATACCTGATAACCTGCAAGTTCAAGAATTTCGCAGCTGTTTTCGCGCAAATCATCATTGTCCTCTATGATAAGAACCCTGTTTGTTGTTGCCATGGCTAACAATGTTAATTGTTTTTTCTCTCACGATGAGGCAATGGTCACAAACCAGCTTAGTTTTATTTGGTCAAAAGATAAAATTAATAAAATACCCATTTACTATAAAATGATATAAATCACATAATTACGTGACACCTGTCACTTTCTGCGGATAGCTTTAATCACTTCATACCAGACAACAAGTAAGATACCAGAGCCCGCACTGATAATTAGCTGCCGGGAATGCAGCACGCTAAATCCAAAAAAAGTACTGAATGGCCTGATATACAGACTCGCCGCCAGAAGCGCGGTAGCAATTCCGATGATGATCCATACAAGCCTGTTTTGATACCCCAAAGTGGTGAAAACGGAATAATAAAAAGAGCGATTAACCAGGGTCAGTGTGATGTTCGCAGTAATCAGTGTGGTAAATACCATAGAACGGGTAACCTGCAGATTCAAATGATGGTGAACCGCATAACTGTAAATAAATAATACTCCCGCAGCAATCACCAATCCCTGCAGCACACTGGTGGCAAGCTCATTGTAATTGAAAAAATCAGCAGATCGAGGTCGCGGCTTTTGTGTCATTGTATTTTTCTCCATAGGTTCATTTTCATAGATCAGTGAACAGGTTGGCCCCATGATCAGCTCCAGAAAAATGATATGTACCGGTGAAAAAATATTTGGATAAACCCAGGTAAACAGCAGCGGAACAAACACCGTAAGTATAATCGGAATATGGATTGAAATAATGTATCTGATAGCCTTTTTTAGGTTATTGTAAATTCTTCTGCCTTGAGCAATCGCATCTACCATTCCCTGTAAATCATCATTCAGCAAAATCAGTGTCCCTGCTTCCCGGGCTATTGCAGTACCACCTTTTCCCATGGATATACCGATATGTGCCGACTTCAGTGCGGGTCCGTCATTCACACCGTCACCTGTCATGGCTACTACTTCGCCGCATGTTTTAAGCATATTGATTACCCGCAGTTTAGCTTCGGGGAACATCCTTGTAAACAGGTGCAGGTCCTGCACCTGTTCCCTTAACTCATCGTCCGTAAGGTTCATGATCTCTTCTCCGGTAATCAATTCATCTGCACCTTCCATACCCACTTGTCTGGCTATGGCAGCCGAAGTTAAGGGATTGTCTCCAGTCAGCATTTTCATATCAATACCGGCCTTATAAAATGATTGCAGTACGTCTTTAATATTATCTTTAGGTGGATCATAAAAGGCAATTAAACCTTGAAAGGTGAATGAGATCTCCTGCTGGCTATGGGGAAAGGACAAAAGCATATCAGCCGCATTGGCCACGCCTAGTACCCGAAAACCCTGTGAAGTAAGTTTTACCACCGCATCAAGTACCTCTTTATCCTCACTCCTTCCACAGACTTTCAAAATGGCCTCAGGAGCCCCTTTACAGGCAACCAGCTGATGTCCTTCGCCATCTGTAAAGATATGAGTCATCATTGGAGGTTTCCCCGATAAGGGATATTCATGAACCATATGGAAATCTACCCGCAGGTCCTTTACAGCCAACCTTTCATAAGATAAATGGATGGCTTTCTCCATCGTGTCAAAAGGAATAGGTTCGCTGGCCCACATCGCAGTTTCCACCACTAAAATCTCTTCCGGATTCAAATCTGAATCCGCATCCGAGATGCGTTTTGTGTCGGCCGACCAGATGCGGGCAAGGCTCATTTTGTTCTGAGTGATAGTGCCCGTTTTATCAAGACAGATGACTGTTGCACTGCCAAGCGCTTCCACGGTATTTAAATCTTTTACGATGATCCCCATTTTCATCAGCTTCCAGGCTCCAATGGCCATAAAGGTGCTAAATGCCACAGGGATTTCTTCTGGCAGCACACTCATGGCCAGGGTCAGCGCTTTAAGCAAACTATCTTTAACGCTGTAGCTGTGAAAATAATTAATCAGCCAGTCCAGCATAAATACGATCCCGCCCGCAATGGCCATCTTCAGTACAAAATTACCGATCTGTTTCTGGAAGGGGGTTTTTTCAGCCTGAATAGCGGCTACATCCCTCCCTATACCACTCAATCGTGTATGCTCAGCTACCGCAGTTACCTGCACAATTGCAAGGCCGGTGCTTGCCGCCGTCCCCTGATAAACCACATGATCCCTGCTTTTTGCATTTTTAGTTACAGGAAAAGATTCTCCAGTTAAAATAGATTCATCAACTGAAAAGTCATTTGCATGCAAAATCACACCATCGGCCGGTATTAATGCCCCCTCGTCAATAATTACAGCATCGTCCGTCACCAGTTCTGATGTTAAAATTTCAACAACTGCACCGTCACGTATTACTTTACATTTATTGGTACTAAATTGTTGCAGACTATCAATTGCAGTGCGGCTCCTGTTTTCCTGATACAAAGAAATTACTGCAAGAATAATTACTGAAGCGAGTAAAAACACGCCATCCTGCCATTGTCCGCCAGTAAAATAAAAAGCAGAGGTAATCAGCAACAGCAAGATCATTGGTTCAGTTAACAGGTCTTTCAATGCAATCAACCATACCGGAACAACCCAGGGTTTGCCTTTTTTTGAAACTGCTTTCGTTCGCCTTGCTGCAACCTGGGCATGGGTTAAACCCTTAATTCCATGAAGTTCCATTTCTCCGTAGTATTAAAAGGTGAAATGTACACCTGCCGGAAATACGAGCAAAGGCAATGGAATATGTCCCACAATTTTTTTAGTATGGCTGCTATCAAAAATCCTCCCCCAAAGTCCTTTTTGATGATGCACCATGGCCAGCATATCAATGTGTCCCTCCCGGGTCAACCATTCAAGTCCCTCATCAATATCGTAACTCTCAATATGCCGGAAATAAATACTGTCATAATTGATTTTGTTCCTTACTTCTATGATAAATTCTTCTGACTCTTTATTATGTAACACCGTATCATGAAGATGGTCAGTAACATGGCAGATCACTAAATCAGCACCTAAAATCTCCGCCAGATCAACAAAAGAGTTAATTACTTTTATATCACCTTCATTCAGATCTGTAGCAAAGCCAATCTTTTTGACAGGCTTAAATGTATAGTTTTTTGGGATCAGCAAAACCGGACACCGGGCTTTTTCCAGTAGCTGGCGACTCACGCTGCCCATAAAAAAGCGACTGACAGCTCCGGCACCAGACATTCCCATCACAATCAATCCAGCCTTTTTATCAGCTGCAAGATGTTTGATCACCTCAATAGTATTTCCCATTTCCGCCGCACATAAAATTACAGGGTGAAAGGAGTCGGCACCTGAAATGGCCTGATGATAAATCTCCAGTTTACTCAGCAGATCATTCAACTGGGCTTTATACATTTCATCTAGCGTAGCATATTCAACAAGCGGCCAGGCGATCTGGGCACTCCCTACAGCTTCGGTCGGTGCCAGAAATGCATGACACAATACCATATTTGATTTCATGATTTTACTGAGTTGTACCGCATACCTTGCTGCATGTTCAGCAGGTTTAGAAAAATCTACCGGTACCAGAATTGGCTTCATAGTATTATAATTTAGGTGAAAAATCAAAATCAGAAGAGATTCTTGTAGGCTTAGCCACTTCTTCCCATTCATCTAACCCTTTTATCGTCTCGAAGGCGATTTCTTTTAATGCCTCAATAGTAAGAAAAGCCTGATGTGGTGTCACTAATACATTCCGGTGGTTCATCAGCGTGCTTAAGATGACATCTCTCACCTGGTCTGTTTCATGGTCTTCAAAAAACAATCCCCTTTCAAACTCATAAACATCTGTCCCGTAATATCCTATTTTACCAGTGTCCAAAGCAGCCAAAACTGCCCTGGTATCCACCAATCCCCCCCTGGCTGTATTAATTAACATCACTCCATCTTTCATCAATCGAATTTTCTCTTCACTGATGATATGCAGGGTTTCATCATTTAAAGGAATATGCAACGATATGATGTCACTTTTACTCAGCAGATCCTCAAAAGAAACTAGTTTAATACCGGAATACGCAGATGGAGGTTGATTGTCATAAACGATTACTTTACAGCCGAGACCACGAAAAACTCTTGCTGTAATTTTACCTATCCGTCCAAACCCTATGATTCCAATGGTCTTCTCATGCAAATTGAACCCGGTAAGTCCGCTTAGACTAAAATCATAATTCCTGCAATTACGGTTTGCTTCGATGAGATGCCTGCTTAATGCCAGTGCAAGCGCTAAAGTATGTTCAGCTACAGCATGAGGAGCATATCCTGGTATATTCTTTATCAGTATCCGATGCTGTTTAGCCGCTTCGAAATCAATATGATCTGTACCAGAAGACCGGGTAAGCAAGTACTTTACCCCAAGCTGTGCTAATTTGATGATCACCGAACAGGACACCTCATCACCCGTAAAAACTACTACAGCCTCGCAGCCGGCCGCATAATTTACGGTCTCATTCTTTAGCGATGAGATTTGCCATACCAGTTCATGTTTACCTGCATTAGTTTTGGTGAGCAGTTCCTTTTCGTCCTTTCTGACACTGTATATAATTGCTTTCATTTCTTAGGGATCATAATAAAACCTCAATAAAATTAAACATGCTATTACTGTAAGCTATTGACTGAGATCAACTTTAAATATGATTACTGTTAATACAAGCGGCCACATCTTCAGTTAATTTCGACTTGTCATATTAAACTACTGACGTTGATACCTATGAAAAAGTCTATACTTGTTTTGACAGCCCTTTCAGCTGCCGACAGCAATGTTGCTGAAGCTGCCCAGATACTTGCGGGCAAGCTCCATAAAAATCTAATATTACTCAACTGCGATGATGTATTGTCACCCGTATTGTATTATCCTGCTTTACCAGTTATGAAAGATTCTTACCTGTGGAAAGAAGAAAGAAAGGCTAAATTAAACCAGCTTACGGACCATATCGAACATCGGTTCAGCGCAATCTATCCAGGGCAGAAGCTGCAGATTCAGTCATTAATTATGGAAGGAGCAGTAGATCTGAACGTAAAAAAAATACTAAAAGAACACCCAGTTGAAATGATAGTTATGGGTGCCAGTTCAGGCTCATCATCCGAACACTTTTTATTTGGAAGTGATACCGCATCCATTATCTATGATTCCAATATCCCTGTATTAATTATTCCTTCCAAATGGATAGCCAGTCCTTTAAGACAAATTACTTTCGCTACCAAATTGATGGAACAGGATATCGATGCATTGAATTATCTATTAACCCTTCGTCAGCATCTTGAGGGGCGGTTAGAGATCGTACATGTCAGAAAATATAAGCAACAGGAGCTATCACAATTTTCACAAATGATAAAGTTCATTGAAAAACATATCGGAACAAATACTCCAATGATCAGCTATCACACAGTCTATGGCAAACATGTGATCCCTCGTCTGAATCGTTATTGTAATGAAAATCGGTCTGAAGTATTGGCACTGAGTCGGGAACACCATTCATTTTTATTCCGCCTGCTGAAAGAGGGGACTGTAGAAAAATACCTTTCAGGTCATAAAATCCCCTTATTAATTGTTCCCCAGCTGAAAACTAAAAAGGTGCACGCTGCCACTTCAAAAACCTTGTCAGGAATTGTCTTATAAACATGCATTATACTCATCTATCTTATAAATCAACGAATGTTAAACTAAATCATATCACTATGAAAACAGATGCTCAAATTCAAAATGATGTAATCGAAGAATTGAAATGGGAACCGGGATTAAGTTCTTCCCAAATCGGCGTAGCCGCTAAAGATGGCGTGGTTACACTTTCCGGCATGGTAGACAGTTACTTCAAAAAACTTAGCGCCGAACGTGCCGCTAAACGTATTTCCGGTGTAAAAGCCGTGGCTGAAGATATCACAGTTGGTCCATCCACCGGCTCAGTTAAAACTGATGCAGAAATTGCAGCAGCTGTACTGAATGCTTTGAAATGGAATTCTGCCGTTCAGGATGAAAAAATAAAAATTAAAGTGGAGAATGGAATAGTAAATCTGGAAGGTGAAGTAGATTGGGACTTTCAGCGCAGCCAGGCTAAGAAATCCATTGAAGCACTTAACGGGGTTAAAATGGTATTGAACCTGATCACGCTAAAACCCAAAGTTTCTGCTGGGGGTGTTGAAGAAAAAATCAATGCTGCATTTCAGCGCCGTGCAAATATCGATTCCAAATCTATTAAAGTGATCGTGAATGGAAGTAAAGTTATTTTACGGGGGAAAGTAAGATCCTTTACTGAAAAAGATGATGCCGCTGATGCTGCATGGGCAGCTCCGGGAGTAACTTCAATAGATAACCAGCTTGACGTTGAGATTGCTGAATTTGCATACGATTAAACTTCAGACTCACAGATGAGCCGCTTTATAATTACTTAAAGCGGCTTTTTTTTAACTTTTTTTTAAGGATACTTATGGACCGTCAGAAGAAAAGATCGAAATTCAGCAAGCTGATACGTATACCTGGACCCGGTTTAACCACCGGCGCAGCAGATGATGATCCTTCGGGCATTGCAACCTATTCCCAGACTGGTGCACAATTTGGTTATCGCCAGCTTTGGACTGCCTTATATATGCTGCCATTACTGATCGCTATACAGGAAACATGCGGCCGTATCGGATTGGTTACAAGAAAAGGTATTGCCGCAATTATCAAGGACAACTATCCGCGGCCCATCCTCTATTCGATAGTAACCATTGTTGTCGTCGCAAATACGATAAATATTGGTGCAGACATAGGTGCAATGGCTGCAGCAACAGCATTGCTGGTTCCCGTACCTTTCGCAGCACTTACTTTAGTATACACCGCAATCATTTTAATCCTGGAAATTTTTACCAGCTACAGGACCTATTCCAGGATATTAAAATGGCTTGCATGTTTCCTGCTGGCTTATCCGATCACAGTCTTTATTATTAATCAACCCTGGCAAAAATTATTTATGGCCACCATCGTACCCCACATAGAATTCAATTATGATTTCCTTTTCATTTTTATCGGGGTATTTGGAACTACCATTTCACCCTATATGTTTTTTTGGCAAACTTCACAGGAAGTAGAAGAGGAAACAGAAAGAAGCGCAGTTCAGCCTCCATCGCCCGATAAGGTGAAGAAACACCTGAAGGTAATGCGTCTGGACAATACTATAGGAATGTTCATCTCTGAAATCAGCACCTGGTGTATCGTGGTTGTAGCTGCCGGCACATTACATGACAAAGGCATTTTTAACATCAACACAGCCGCAGACGCCGCCAAAGCACTGGAACCCCTAGTTCATACTTTCCCCCATGCAGGACTATTGGCGAAGCTGATATTTTCACTGGGTGTGATTGGTCTTGGCTTGTTAGCCATCCCCGTACTGTCTGGTTCAGCAGCCTATGCTGTGGCTGAAACGTTCGACTGGAATTCGGGGCTGAACTTAAAATTAAAAAAGGCACATGGATTTTATGGTGTAATCACAATCGCTACCCTAATTGGGCTGATCATCAATTTCATAGGGATCAATCCTGTCAAAGCGCTGGTATATGCGGCGGTACTCAACGGGATTGCAGCAATTCCTTTGCTCTTTATTATTGCCAGGATTGCAGCCAGTTCACATATCATGGGACCATACAAAAGTGGTATACTTTCGCAAATACTCATATGGATCACATTTAGCATTATGTGTATAGCTGTAATCGTATTAGTATTTATGTTCTTTCGTACCATTAATTGTTGAAAGGCCATCAAATTAAAGCCAAACTCTTTTAGGGTCTTAATGTTATATGGTGAATAAAAATATATCAGTATATTTGACTTATGGCTAAGAAAACTGAAATAGATCACATCATTCAATCCGACAGTAGCGGAAAGCTATACATTAAAAGTCCTGACTTTTTCAATCAACCGAAAATTCAGCAGATGGTCAGCTCGATGATGGAATCAAATATCTTCAAAAAAATAACCAGGGAGAAGCATAACAAATAAAATTTATGCCATTTAACCTGCTCATTTTCCCCCTTGTGGGCGGTTATTATATACTCATCCGATTGGAATACCTGAGGTATATCCAATACCGGCTGGAAAGCCAGCGCATCTTACTCAATTCCGCATTCGCCGGCATCATTCTTTTAGTAGCCTGTTTTATACTGAGAGCTATCGCCAAATTGATCTTTCCTGAATTTATCGAAAGTATCGGCGCACAAATGCCTGTGAGATTACCTTATTTTGGCACCACGAGCTTTACACTGCTGGCGGCAGTAGCATTCACTGAAATAGCTAACTTGTTTTTCGACCGTAAAAAAGCAATCAAAAAATCACTGGAAAAAGTAGGAAATGAATTGGAGTTGATGTTAAGCTCTTCATTTTTCGATGCCCATCTGCTACAATTCACGATGGATAATGGCAAGGTGTATATTGGCTGGGTAAAAGAATTACCTAAACCATTTACCACAAACTATATCAGAATTACACCAGCTTTCAGCGGATTCAGGAATGAAAATAAGGAATTGGTATTCACGACCCAATACCTCACAGTTTATGCATCCTACATTGCGGATGGATCTGTTACCAATCAAAACGAACTAAAGACTGATCTCGTATTAAAGGTCGACAAAATTAACTCTGCATCTTTTTTCGATATGGAGATGTATAAGCGATTTAATCCCGATGAGGAAGAGGCAGAATAGTATGCTGCTCTATGTGGGTGCTGTGCTCGATTTCGAATGTAAATTTTAAATATTAAAAGGATCCTGATTTTGAACGCCATGATACAGGCCCATCAAAAAGACCCTTCCACTGCCATGCCTTACTTCAAATTCAAAAACAGAGTAAAGCGTAAGGTATTTGCAAGCGGATTCCTGGCAGCATTACCAATGATATATGCCAAATCCAGGTTAAATATTTCATATTTCAATCCCGATCCTATCGTCAGAAACCTTTTGTAACCCTTTAAGGGACTCTCATAGAAATATCCTGCTCTTAGTGCAAACAAATGATTGTATTTATACTCTATTCCTGTAGCTATACTAACCTCCTTTATTTCTTCACTCATTCCTCCGGGAGCATCATTGAAAGATCCAAAAATCCCGGAAGGCACAGATCGGTCTGGATTTTTCCCAGCAATAATATTTCCATTCAAATCATATAATGGTGAAGATGGAACCAGTAATTTATTCAGATCAAGTGCAAAGGTAAATTCATTTAAATGATCAATTATAAATGTTCCTGAAGCTCCTGCTCTTAGGTTTGTGGGCAGAAAATCTTTAACTGAATTAGTATTATAACTTATTTTTGTTCCAATGTTAGTTATGTTAAGCCCAAACGCCATTATAGCATCTTTATTGAAAAGATAGGTCGGCGACTTATAAAATGCGGATACATCTGCAGCGAAGGCTTTATTAGATCCAGATACTGAACTTACAGACTCCTGTGTAGAAAACAATCCCGAATATATATACCTTATTGTGGTACCCAGGGAAAAATCATCACCAAACCTCTTGGCATAAGTGAAATCTATTGCCAACTCATTTGGCTTATATTCTCCCAGGGACTGTCCCTCTGAATTATTAAGTTCAAATGTACCGAGAGAAAAATAACGTATAGAAGTGCCAATTACCGATTCTTTATTTAGCCTGTGAAACCCACTAAGGTAAACCAGGTTCATATCATCCGCTAGCGAGCGTATCCAGGGGGTGTAAGAAAGCGCATATCCATCCAGCTTTTCAAGCATCGCTATTTTTGAAGGATTGTTGGACAATGAATTAACATCAGGTAGTAATGCCACTCCAGCATCCCCCATTCCACCAGATCGTGCATCCGGAGTAATTAGCAGAAAAGGCACCGCTGTTCTCACGCTACGCAACACAGAGGGATTAGCAACCTGATTATCCTGAGCACTTGCATATAATGATACGAAGCAAAAAAACGTACAGAACTTTATTTTAAACATCATTTTAAAAGCGACAGATAGGAGAACAACATTTTTATTCATAAACATTGTGATAAGGCTAATGCCTTATCACAATCTGTCTCTTATCAATATCATTTCCATTTATAACATGCAAGAAGTAATTCCCATTTGGAATTTTAGATACATTAATAGTGGTTTTCTTAAGCGATGTCTTACTCGATTTTGAAAATAACACCTGCTTTTTATCATCCAGTATCATGATTTGGATATTCTCAGCAGTACTTACTTTTTTTGCTGATTTCAAACTTTCATCAAGCGGCAGCATTATAATTCCCGGATTATTATTCTTCGTTATCTGCCAAGCTTCTTCCGCAGTCATATTCTCACTTTCGAAATCATGATCAATGCTGATCTCATCAGTTGAAGGGTTTGGATAAACGGCATAAGATCGAGCCCCTGTTGTGGACAGGCGAAACTGCATGACGGCACCATAAGAGTTATTGCAATTGTCATAATAAGTAATTGCAGCCAAACCATTTCCCTGTATACTCGTACTGCCAAGAGGAAGAGTTACAGTTACCATGGCAGATATGTCCCAATAATTTGTACCCTGAGGATTGACATGTAATACATTGGCTCCTGTTGAACTTCCTTGGGGAACTAACTTAACTGAAGTAATTCCATGTATATTATTTTGTGCAAAAAAAGCATTATTATAAGTAAAAAACAAGTCAGTAGGTGCTCCCGGCCGGATAGGAACATTATTTTTATTCGGATAGTTGTGGATACCAATATTTACAGCAGACAACCCAGCCCTCGTATTTTTTACTATAGAAAACATTCCGCAAGGATTTGTGATCACTGCAGTAATTACAGACGCAGAGCCGGCACTGCTTTGTATATTGATTGATGTTGTGCCCTGTCCAGAAATGATTTGAGCAGGGGAAGTTACCTTCCATGATATAGTTGCTCCTACAGGCATATCACTAATTGTATAGGTTGCTGTGGTACAAAAACTGTCAGGCCCGTTTATAACAGTAGATGCGCATGTGCCCGTACAGTCAGGGGCCTGTGGATTACTATTATTCAGTTCACCTGCTAACCATGAACCTGTTCGCGGTGACATAAGCAAATGAGATTCATTATTTTGCTTTGCGGTGATAAAGTTCGCGAAAGACGTATTTTTTGGAGAGAGTGGAGGCGCGGCACCCTTATATTTTATCGTAAAATCGTTGGCGGACAAGGAAACATTTCCTTGTCCGATATCAAGCGCACTTGTAACTGGTACAAAGGTAAAAATAGGCTGATGTGAGACTGAAATATTGTATCTGCCTAAAAAATTTTGTTCCTCAGGATTTTCTTTTGGTCTCCATCTCGTATCAAAATAGCCTCCGGAGTAAGAGTCGTAAGCTAAAGATGATGACATATTATTTGTTCTATCCGTAATAGTAAAGTTGACGGGTATCAGCCACAATACCTTTTTTCTGTAAATGATTTTATTATAATAAACACGATTATTTCCACCTTCCGCAATTGTATTTACTTTAATATCAAACCTGATTTCATTCTTCCCCGGAATCATTCCTGCCAAAAAAGCAATTTTTCCTGTGGCCATAGGTGTGAATGGAGAAAGAACAAATAGCCCCAAATCCCCTAACAGATTTGTACTAGCTCTACCTTCATAACTCAATAACAAACTATTAGGAGTTGAAACTTGAAGTGCGGCACATTCAGATCCATTACTAATCGCTACATTTCTGATTGGTGTTCCAGCAACTCCCTGAGGGAAGCCTAAATTCAGCAATTCGACCTGCCAGGCATTATGCACAGAATTATCGACCACGTTATTTGCATTCACATAATTAATCAGCATCTGTTTGGCAGCCGGAGTACTTGCAAGCCTTAAAGTTTTTGCCAGACCCGATTTTCCAGTTACAAAATTGATTGCTTCCAGTACTGCTCCTACTCCGCTTTGCAAATAAAGCGAGCGAAGATGATTAGCCATAAACTGATATCCAACAGGAATGTTTGCACCTTGGTGTGGAGTATCATAACTCACAAATAAGTTGGATTGATGATTTTCACTGACATTTTCCATTGTCTTTAAAGCCCATCTTGTAGCTAACCCTCCCATACTTAAACCAATAATTACGTTTTTACTCGAGCTTCCCGAACTAGCCTTAAGTGCATTGACCTTCCGAATAACTTCCTTAACCAACATCGCATTTCTTTTGATATCATCTGTTCCGTCCTCCCAGTCTACATAAACCACATCGTATATATCGTTCCCGAATATTAATGAGTTGAGATCAGCAGAACGTTCAACTAGACGTATAAAATCTCCATAATTCGTATCCCCATTGTCACTATCCTTATCTATAAAAGTCCCGGTATCAAACCCTTCCACTACAATGAGTGGTTTCCTCATACCCAAAGCAGGATTTGCATATTTAATAGTCATTAAGCCCCTTGCATATTTATTATTATACAGTTCTGTAGCTATTACAGGTATGTAAACAAGATCTGGATAAAGTTCGGCAACAGAATTTTTAATATTAATCTGTGCATGAGTACGCACTATAGTACTATTACCCAGTGTTAATTTAAATATAATTGTCTTTATTCCTGTATCTGGATAATTTACAGTCATCAATTGGCCAATAGTGAAGGTTCTGAATCCCTGCCCATCTCCGGCATCAATCTGGACATTTGAAATTTCTGCAGCGGCATTGGTCATCCACAATACACTAGGCATTAACAGCTGCTGGGTTTTGCCGTAATAAGTAGTTGTACTGGTAGAAGCAGCAAATGTATTTTTAATTTCATACGGATCCTGCCAAATACCACCTGTATATACATCATACACTTGGTTGTTTAAAATTTGGACCCAATTATTTTCTACTGCATTTTGTTTGAATCTTGAATGTTTAAAAAAAAGTCCGGATAAAATTATCTTCCCCCGAGCTCTGTTCAAATCATTCAGAGTTTCCAAATCCTCCATCGATGGAAAAGCAAAAGCGTTTCCATTTACTTTCGCAGATTTCAATGTTTGATATATTGCATTGAAACTACCATTGTCAACATAATTAGTGTCTGCCAGAAAACTACCATCGAAACCATCTAATTCCGTTTGCTCCAGGGCCACATCTCTTAAAAGTCCGTAAGGAACACGACTCAGTTCCAAGTGAGAGAAAATTGTCTTCATTTGTTGCGAAAAGTCTGTATTGATTCCGCCTGTAATTGCAGGTATACTCATTGTGATAAGAATATTGCCGCTATAATTAATATATCCCTCACTAACTAAATAGTAAGTGCCTGGATCCAGATGTATCTTTAATGAAGCATTTAAGCCAGTGCACATGAAACCGTTGTCATCAATCGAAGCAATTTGAGTTCCTGATGAATTTAGTATGCGTATATATGTATCAAAATCAGAACCGCAATGGGAAATCGTTACTGTGGCACTATCAGCAAGTGCAAACTGATGATAAATGTCATCACTGGGATAACCTATATCATTTCCATACCCATTTGATGGGGAGTTATTTTTTGAATCCTGAAACGCGATTCCAGGCTGTAGAATACCAATCTGAATAGGGTTAGATAAATTTGATCCAATAGGAGATTGTGCAAAAGCACCATTTATAAAAAAAACAGATACAAATAAAAATAAGATTACTTTGTTTCGAGGAGAGCGAAATGTTTTCATGGTAAACTGATATAGATATGAATTTAATATGTTAATACGTTGAGTCGAAACGTCCTTCTCTTATTTCGACTTTTTGACCGTTTTTATTCTCTGCATCGAACGAAAACGTACCAGCTATTATTCTTTTAACCTGATCCAACTTTGTAATTCTTAACTCTCCTTTTAACGATGGTGATGTCTCATAATCATCTGATTCATTTCCTGTGGAGAAAGAATACTTTACTGAAAAAGATCGATCATAATTAGATTGCATTAGCATGTATGTCTTTTCTTCCAATTCAATGTCATTAGATCTTATTAAAAATGATTTCTTTACATTACCAACAGCTCTTTTATTACTCAAAACAAAAAAGAACTTTCCATTTGAAAACTGATATGAGGTGCCATCTGGTGATTCGAATCCAGAAGACTTTGGTACGTAGACCTCGCCATTCACTAGACAACCAAAAGTATTTTTACCAACCTGAGTGGCTTCGGGAAGTGCCTCAATCCCTTCTTTTTTCTTTTTACATCCTCCCAATAAAAGAAGAATGCAGAGAACAGTCATTATTTGATTTTTCATAATAAAACAAGATATAAGATTTTAACTTGATGAATATTTATATGTTAATATGTTGTATCGAAACGGCCTTCTCTCACTTTAACTTTTTGACCATATTTATTCTCTGCATCGAACCAAAACGTACCAGCGATGATTCTTTTAAACTGATCAAATTTGGTTATCCATATCTCGCCTTGTAATGAGGGCGAAGTTTCATAATCATCTGATATGTCTCCTACAGAAGAGGAGAATCTTCCAGAGAAAGATTGCGATGTATCAAATTGTGTTAAGGCATACACCTTCTCTTCCAGAATCACGTCTTTAGCGTTTAAGAAAAATGATTTCCTATTATTACCCTCAACTCTTGTTGCATACCATGAGTACAGATACTTTCCATCTACAAATTGATATGATGTAGACAAAGAAATAGGAATTCCCGGAGCCCTTGGTAAAAAAACCTCGCCATTCACTAGACAACCAAAAGTATTTTTACCAATCTGAGTCGCTTCCGGAAGTGCCTCAATCCCTTCTTTTTTCTTTTTACATCCTCCCAATAAAAGAAGAATGCAGAGAATGGTCAAGATTTGATTTCTCATGATAAAAGAGAAATTAAGATTTCGATTTGTTCATCTTTCTGCTATCAATTCTTTGCATCTCCGTATCAGGTACAATTGCCTTTAACTGATCTGCACTTAAGATTCCCTGAAGCTTCTCATTTTTCTGGTCTATCAACAAGTCAATAGCTTCCCTTTTTTGCAGCTCGCTCAAAGTTGTATCTGCAACAATCTTTTTAACACTGGTCTTATAAAGATCCATTATCAAAAATGTCTTTTGCGCAACAGGATCTGAAACTTTTAACTGTTTAGCCAGATCAGCAACTGCAGGATCTTGTTTGTTTTGTGCACTGGCGTCTACGGCAACAACCGTGATTAAAATTAGAAATGCAAATATTATTTTCGGAGCGTTCATCGTTTTTATTATTAATATTTTAAATATGATGTTTTAAAATTTAAAAAACAAAAACAATTGTTTGCATTAAATTAAATAATAAAATAAATTCATCAAAATAATCAAATAGCAGCTTACTATTAACATAATAATTACAACCAATACAAACAAAAGCATGTATGAATCGATATATGAATTTCACAAATGGTATTTCGACCGAGAGATAAAATCAAAAATCAAGACTAATATTAAATTATTAAACATTCATTGTTAATTAAATAACAACACAACAGGCATCAACAATAGATGAAATAAAACCGTCTACCTTGCTAAACCTATTTCACCCCCATAAACTTATCGTTAACCGACAACGACAACTTTACGTTATATCCAGCCATATCCTATCGCTCCGAACATCCATCTATAGTCATAGGTGAAGTCACTTTATGGCAAAGTCATTCATCAGAACAAATTACAGCAATGAAATATGCATTGGACATGATGAAACAGCACGATGACCTGGTGATTGAAGAATACTGCTATCTCTTCATCATGATCTCCTTAAATCTTATTTTCGGATATTCAGCCGATCAGTCTGCAGGATCCTGTTTTCTTCCAATGCCATTAAATCCTGTACATGGATTTGTCTCAGATCCACAGATACCATCAGGTCTATGCTCACATGATAATATCCCGAAATCCGTTTTAAGATCTCTAGTGGCGGTTCAGATTTCCCATCTTCATATTTACTATATCTGCCCCTGCTGATGATTAAATCATTGGCTACCTGCTGCTGAGCACACTTTTTTTGCGCTCTCAAATACCGTAAGTTTTCTGAAAGGAGTGACATTGCTAATATTTATAGCATCAAAAATAATAAAAATGTGGGAACACCGGTTACTTTTGCTAAATAATTTAGCATATTATTTATGGAGAGAGCGATAGTGCATATGGATTTAGACACCTTTTTTGTGTCGTGTGAAAGGTTAACCAATTCGCAGCTGAATGGGATACCGCTGATTATTGGTGGCGGCGACCGGGGTGTAGTGGCCTCCTGCTCCTATGAGGCAAGGTACTTTGGCGTCCGCTCGGCCATGCCCATCAAAATGGCTATGCAACTTTGTCCCCAGGCAAAAATCGTCAAAGGAGATATGGAACTTTACTCCAGGTTATCCCATACCGTTACCTCTGTGATTCAGGAAAAAGCTCCTGTGATGGAGAAAGCCAGTATAGATGAATTTTATCTCGACATCACCGGTATGGATCAGTTTTTTGGTGCTTACAGCTGGACAACTGAATTATCCGCCTCCATCACCAGGGAAACAGGCTTGCCCATCAGCTTCGCCTTGTCCGTAAACAAGACCGTTTCAAAGATCGGTACCGGCGAGAGCAAACAAAAACGCAACCTCGAAATTCCGCAGCCGATGGTGCGCTCCTTTTTAAATCCGCTCTCTATACGCAAGATCCCGATGCTGGGAGAAGTGACCTTCAATTTATTGTCTCGCATTGGCATCCGTAATATACAGACCCTCTCTGAAATGCCTGCAGAAGTATTGCAGCAAATGATCGGTAAAAACGGGCTGGAGTTATGGAAAAAAGCGAACGGGATAGACAACCATCCCGTAGAACCTTATACCGAAAGAAAATCTATCTCTAAGGAACATACCTTTGATCAGGATACCATAGATATCCCGAAACTCAAATCATTAATGGTGGGCATGGTAGAGAAACTTGCTTTTCAGCTCCGCTCAGAAAACTGGCTCACTTCTACGGTGACCGTAAAAATCAGGTATGCCAATTTCGATACCGAAACCAAACAATGTAAAATCCCCTATACTTCTGCCGACCATACGCTGAACCGGGTAGTCACCGAGCTATTTGACAAACTCTACCAGCGCAGGATGCGGCTTCGTCTGATCGGCATACAGCTCAGCGGACTGGTGCGGGGCACGCATCAGATCAACCTGTTTGAAGATACGGTGGAGATCATGGCGCTTTATCAGGCAATGGACAAAATGAAGTTGCGTTTTGGCGCAGATGCTGTAGCACGTTGTGCAGGCGTGGTATTGAAAAAAAGATCGAAAAACTAAAACGTTTCAACATGTACCTGAACTGTCATTCCTTCCACAGTCTTCGCTATGGCACCATTCCCCTGTCCGAACTCGTGGAGCAGGCCATTGAATATAAACTCAGCACCCTGGCGCTGACCGATATCAATACCGTTACCGGCATCTATGAATTTATAAAGGCCTGCCGGGATAAGGGTATTAAACCCTTGGTGGGTATGGAATTCAGGTATGACCACCGGCTGCATTATATCGGCCTGGCGAAAAACAAGGCTGGTCTGGGCGAAATGAACAGACTGTTGACCCATCATAATTTTGAAGGTACCCCGCTCCCACTGCAGGCGCCCGACTTTGAAAATGTGCTGGTGATCTACCCGATGGAAAACATCCCTGACAGTTTGAAAGTCCATGAGTATATCGGCGTGCGACCTGAGCAGCTACCCGGTCTGTTTCATCAAAAATGGCAGGGCTATCTCGATAAAATGGTGGTTTTGCAGCCGGTTACCTACCGCACCAAAAAAGAATATAGCCTCCACCGGATTCTGCGGGCCATAGACCGAAACCAGCTTTTATCCAAACTGAGTGAAGAGGATTACTGTAAAAAGTCTGAGTTTATGCAGCCTTTGGAGAAACTGAAAGCCTTGTATCAGGATTACCCGCAGATTCTGCGCAATACCGAAGCCGTAATTGCCGACTGTAATTTCGAGTTTGAGTTCGGCGTGCCCAGAAACCGGAAATATTATACCAATAGCAAAAAAAATGATATGGAGCTGCTCTGCAGTCTGGCCCGGCAGGGCTTGGTGAAGAAATACGGAAAAAACCATACAGAAGCATCAGCCAGGGTAGAAAAAGAACTGCAGGTAATTGATGAGCTGGAATTCAGTGGTTATTTCCTGATCACCTGGGACATTATCCGCTACAGCAACAGCATGGGTTTTATGCATATCGGCAGGGGCAGCGGTGCGAACAGCATTGTGAGCTACTGCCTGGGTATTACCGCCATCTGCCCGCTGGAGCTTGATCTGTACTTTGAGCGTTTCCTGAACCTGAATCGGAAGAGTCCGCCCGACTTTGATATTGACTGGAGCTGGAAAGAAAGGGATACGATCCTGGAATATATCTTTAACCGCTACGGAAAAGAACATGTTGCTTTTTGCGGCACAAATGTAGAGTTTAAATACAAATCTATTTTAAGGGAAGTCGGCAAAGTATTCGGACTGCCAAAAGAGGAACTCGATGCACTGACCATCAATCCCATGAACCTGCATGATAAAAATTCCATTGTACAGCAGGTCCATAAATATGGGGAGATGATGGAGAAGTATCCCAACCAGCGCAGTATGCATTCCTGTGGGATCATCATTTCCGAAGAACCGATCACTAACTTCACTACATTAGAAATGCCGCCTAAGGGCTTTCCTATTGTGCAGTTTGATATGCACGTAGCAGAAGAGATCGGTTTTGAGAAGTTTGATATCCTCAGTCAGCGTGGCATAGGCCATATCGATGAAAGCGTAAGACTCATTGAAATGAACCGCGGTGTTAAGGTAGACATCAGGGACAATGCCATTTCCAAAAATGAAGCGGCCTGTAACGTATTCCTCGAAAGGGGAAAAACCATTGGCTGTTTTTATATTGAAAGTCCGGCCATGCGCGGTTTGCTACGGCGACTCAAATGCAATGACTACAAGATCCTGGTGGCCGCCTCTTCGATCATCCGGCCCGGTGTGGCGCAGAGCGGTATGATGAAAGAATACATCTTCAGGCATAACTATCCCGATCGCTTTGAGTATTTCCATGAGGTATTTAAAGAACAGCTCGGGGAAACCTACGGCATTATGGTGTACCAGGAAGATGTGATCAAGATTGCACTGCATTATGGTGGATTGCCCGCTGCCGACGGGGATATCCTGCGCAGGGCGATGAGTGGGAAAGGCCGTTCCAAAGAAGCCTTGCAGCAAGTGAAAGAACACTTTTTCGAAAGCTGTGCGCAGCAGGGTCATCCCATGAAACTGAGCGAAGAGATTTACCGGCAAATTGAATCCTTTGCCGGCTATTCCTTTTGTAAAGCGCATTCCGCATCCTATGCCGTGGAGAGTTACCAGAGTTTGTACCTGAAAGTACATTACCCCATAGAATTTATGGTCGCCGTGATCAATAACATGGGCGGCTTCTACCGTACGGAAGTTTATGTGCATGAGGCCAGGATGTCTGGTGCACATGTCCAGAACCCATGTGTCAATAAAAGTGAATACACCACTACTTTGTATGGAATTGAAGTTTTCCTCGGTTTTATGCATCTGGACGGTTTACAAGGTAAGGTTGCAATAGAAATTGTTGCCGAACGCGAAAGGAATGGGACATATAAATCGATGGAGGATTTCATTAATCGTATTCCTATTGGCATTGAAGGAATACAAATCCTGATTTTTATCGGTGCATTTCGTTTCACCGGAAAAACCAAGAACCAACTGCTTGTCATTGCCAGGCTGATCCTGGTGAATTTTAAACCGGAGAACAGGAATATGATGCTGATCCAGGAACCAGTGAAAGAATATAAACTGCCAACACTGCAGAGATCGATATTTGAAGATGCCTTTGATGAAATTGAACTGCTGAGTTTCCCGGTATCCTGCTCCCCTTTTGATTTATTGCAAACCAAATACCGCGGATCTGTACAGGCTAAGGAATTGCCTCTGTTTCATAAAAAACAGGTGAAGATGATCGCTTACCTGATTTCGCGCAAACATGTGCCTACCAAAATGGGGCCGATGTATTTTGGCACCTGGATAGACAGCTATGGTGAAATGTTTGATACCGCACATTTCACCAATACTTTGAAGCAGTATCCATTTCAGGGCGGCGGCTGTTATTTGTTATTGGGAAATGTGGAAGTGGATTACCATTTTCCAACCATCACGATTGTGAAGATGGCAAAGATGCCTTTTATCCCTGACCCAAGGTTTTCAACGGGTGATGAAAAGCAGTTTACGGCGCATAAGAATTTACAGGAAGATGTGAGTATGACCAATAGAGCTCCTTATCCGCAGGAGCAGGATATTAATTTACCGAGGTATAAGATGAGGGATAAATGATAAATAAAAAGATACCTTAGCGAATGGCCCAAAGGTAATAATCAGGAAGTCCGGTAAAACTTTCCGTAAAAAACAGGATGCCGATATAGCCTGTATATACCGTGGCAGATATCGCTGCAACGGTCATTGCTACAGTAAGTGAGGTATATCGTCAACATAAAAACCGCACTCAGCAAATATAGCAGTCCAAAACAAAATAAGCTTTCATTTCTGAACTTCAATAATGCTACAAATTGAACATCAGGTAATTTATAATTTTAAATTAATTGAATGAAGCCCTGAACTGGACCGGAGAAAGATCGGTCTTGCTTTTAAACAATTTGCTGAAAGACTGTGGGTACTCGAACCCTAGTTCAAAAGCGATTTCGCCTACAGTTAGCGTAGTCGTCGAAAGTTTTTCTTTAGCCTTTTCGATGATCTTTTCGTGAATATGCTGCTGGGTATTCTGACCGGTAAGGGTTTTCAAAACTCCACTCAAATAGTTGGGAGAACAATGGAGAAGTCCAGCAATATACTGTACGGTCGGTAATCCTTTATTGATAACCTTGTCATCATTGAAATAGTCGTCAAGAATCTTCTCCAATTTATCCAGGATCCGACTTCCCGATATTTTACGTGTAAGAAACTGACGCATATAAAATCGATTTGAATAATTGAGGAATGATTCAATTTGAGAGATGATGATAGACTCACTGAATTTATCAATGTGTGAATGATATTCCTGCTCAATATTTTTGATAAAACTGTTCAGGACAAGTTCTTCTTTTTCGGAAACAAAAAGAGCTTCGTTTATCGCATAATTGAAAAACTCATACCTTTTGATGTTTTTAGCTAACGGATTACCCCATAAAAAGTCTGGATGAATGAGCAACATACTTCCTGCACTCTTAAAATCATCATCCGCTTTGAATGAAAATATCTGATTAGGCGATATAAAGAACAAGATGCCGTCATCGAAATCATACTTTTGCTGCCCATAGCCGTACCGTACATTTCCGACCTCCACCTTTTTTAGTGAGATGATGTAAAAATCAAAAATCACCTTGATACTTTCCTCGCTTTTGTAAGGTGTTATTTGAGCAAGGTCTATGACACTTATCATAGGATGTTCAGGATTACCTACACCAAGTATTTTATGGTATTCTTTGATAGTTTTTATTCGGTAGGGCTGCTGCAAAATCATTCCGGTTAGTTTATTACAAGGTTTAAATATAAGATTATTCCAGATCAACTCTTTCTAAAGTAAGTCCGGGATTTAATCCGAAGAAAGAAAGTCCCCAAAAGCCTTTGATATTGAGGTTGCCGTTTTTGGTAATGGTAAGATAAGAATCATAGGTATTTCCATTTTCCCCATCATAATCATATAGCTTTCCTTTCCAGCTGTTCTTCTTTTCATGGAACGTAATTTCTGTTAACAGAAAAATTCCTACCAAAGGCATTTTCCGTTTTTCTTTGTCAGGATTATTGACGTCTAGAACAGATTTTCCCTGCTTATCGACAGAATGTTTTAAATAGACTAGTTTGCCGTAATAGTTGTTACCGCTCTTAAATATCTGCACATTGCCTTCCTTTATTGGACTGTACCATATACCAATAATATCATCGGCTTTTGATTGTGAAAATAACATTGTTGAAAAATTAAGAAATAGAATTGTTAGAAATAGATGTCTCATTGCTCATTGTATTTTATGGCAAATTCTGCTGCAAAATCTTTAATTTTTACCCTGCCCAGAATGTCTGGCCTGTTCCTGAAGTAATCTTCAAACAAACTACCATTATGCATCGCAACATTCATTTCTGTAAATTCTTTGGCGATCTGGTCTGATGCTCCTATTTTTATAAAGGCGTCGCTCATTTGCTTATCGCTGATAAGCACCCATTTCAAGTATGGCTTTCCAATGGCATTTCCTAAAACAGAGGCTATTTCCTGACAGGTAAGTACTTCACTGGCAACATATCTTACTTTTTTGCCTTTTTGTTGAGTGTTCATTTCCTCAGCAATGGCGGTTGCAATATCTATGGGCGACACCCAAGCTATTTTGTCGGCTCCGCCATAATTTGATAATATTATTCCGGAATATCCTTCCAGAAGACCTTTCAGACCATAATGTTTAAGGTAGAGTAATTTACCGATAATACCTCCCAAAAACCCTTTGCCCTTAATCATATCCATAAAGGCATACAAATTATAATCGAAAGATCCCGGGCGAAGATGGGTAACAGTTACGTCAGAAGGAAGTTGTTTAAAAACACATTCTGCGATGTAATGGAAAACTAAGACACCTGCCCCAGTTGCTTTTTCGGCACCAACACTACTCAAATGAACTACTTTTTTTAAGCCCGCATTTTGAATCGCCTGAACATAATTTGTACTGATTTTCAATGCCTGTTCCTGATAATTAAGATTCTGATCCCCGAAAAAATTAAAGGGGGGAATCATACAGTAGGCAGCGTCCTGACCTTTAAAAGTGTTGGTTAGAAAAATCCCATCCTCTATTTCGCCTATCGCAGCCTTTGCTCCCAATTGCTCTATTTCTGCTTTCCTTGCGACCGAACTGCTGATTACGGTAACTTGATGTCCTTGTTTAATCAATTGCAACAAAAGCGGCTTGGTGATATTCCCTAATGAACCTGACAAAACTATTTTCATATTATTTTAGCGTTTAATGATGCTGCAAAGCTCAGTCAATTTAATTCCTCGTATGTGTTCGAATCCACTTTTCTTGTGTTCTAAAACACTGTAATACACTTCGTAGAAAAATTAAGAAATGTGATGATGTCATAATTTGCAAATGAGATTATTATTGCGACGTGTATCTGACTTGTGATGGACAAGAGTTCTACATTGTATTTACCAATCTGTTCCCGCTGTTAAGTAAAAACCAAAAAAATTCTGGAGCAACCGCTATACCCTTACGCATGGTGAACTTTGGTGAGTTGTATATGCCAAATAATTTCTACATTGCTCACGATTTAGTGGATTTATATCAAAGAAAATCATCAATGGAGTACTATAGTAAATACAGTGATTCGAAACTTTCGGAGTTATTTCGCTCCGGAGATGACGCTGCATTTAAGGAAATATATGACCGCTATTATAACCTGCTTTACCTTTTTGCTTATAACAAACTCCGCAATACTGATGAAGCCAAAGATGTGGTGCATGATGTGTTTGCGTGGATGATTGACCACAGGCAAAACTTTGTTCTGAAGACTTCGCTATCCAGTTATTTGTATAAATCCGTACTGAACAAGGTATTCAACATTTTTAGCCATCAGGCCATCGTTAAAAAATACATTGAGCAGGGCGATTATTTTATTGAAGTAGACAGCGCCGAAAGCGATTATTTGATCCGTGAAAAAGACATTGCCGATATGATCAGTCAGGAAATTAAGACCATGCCCGCTAAGATGCGTGAAGTCTACGAACTTAAATTCAAAGGGTATTTAAGTGCAAAAGAAATCGCTGCCAAATTAAATATATCCGAAAACACGGTGAACACGCATCTCAAGCGGGCGGTCAGAAAGCTCAGGGACAATTTAGGCCCCGCTGTTTTTGTACTCTACATCCTGAATAGATAATTTCTTTTAAAAATTATCTTACTGATAATCAGTTTGTTGATTAATTATTTTAATTTAAGTTTACTTTTTCTTTATCTGGAGTCACCAATGAGGCTATTTGATCTGCCATAGTGTAAATCAGCATACAAAGCCTTATGGAAAAAAAGGACATCAAGGATATTTTAGAACAGCTGCCGGCCGGAAGCCATAATGAGCGGGAGGGGCGTATGGCTAAGCTCTGGCTTTTTCAGCTCAACAATAAGAAGAGAGCTGTTGTGTCCGAATCTGAACTGGATAGTTCGAAGTCAGAAGTCTGGCAGCGGCTGGAAGCCCGGCTCGTTTCTTCTTCCCGTAGCGTAAAACTATGGCCTCGTATTGTGGCGGTAGTCGCTGCAGTTGCTTTGGTTGTGTTGGGTGTTTACTTCTTTAATTATAATAGAAAAACAGCTAATCAACCTGCTGATATTATAGTTCAGGATATTACGCCTGGAAAAGTAGGGGCTACCTTGACATTGGCGTCTGGTAAGCAAATCAGACTAACTGATGCCGCTAATGGTGAGCTCGCCAATGAGGCTGGAATTAGTATCACAAAAACAGCGGATGGACAATTGGTTTACGAAATTCGCGGTTCGGATACTCATCCAAATAGCATCAACACTTTATCGACAGCTAAAGGGGAAACGTACCAGGTGCGATTGCCAGACGGCACTATGGTAGAGCTGAATGCTGCCTCTAAAATCAACTACCCAACTAGTTTCGCAAAACTCAAAAACCGGAGCATCACCTTATCCGGTGAAGCTTATTTCCAGGTAGCCAAAGACAAAAAACATCCATTCATCGTAACTATAGGCAAACAGGAAGTCACTGCACTGGGAACACAGTTCAACATTAAAGCATATGACGATGATGCCAGCATCAAAACCACCCTTTTAGAAGGAAGTGTAAAAGTCTCCACAATTGGCAACCGCAACAGCTACGACCGCACACTGATGCCCGGGCAACAAGCCACATATAGCGGAAGCGGGGGAATTAGTATAAAAGAAGTTGACACTGAAGAGGCTGTGGCCTGGAGAAATGGCTTCTTCATATTTGATAATGAAACGATGGAAACTGCTATGCGCAAAATCAGCCGCTGGTATAATGTAGACATTATATTCGAACAACAGGAACTCAAAAAGGAAGTATTCGGCGGAAGCGTATCCCGGTCTGAAAACATCACAGCACTTCTAAGAGTACTTAGTAAAGCCGCGAACGTAAATATGAAAGTCGAAGAAAAAAGTATCATCATCAGCAGGAAATAATATTATCAGCCCGAGAATCAACTAAACCATAAACCAATCCAAACAAAATGAAAACCACTGCAGAGGACCCCTAGATCCATCCGACGAAACTGACAGTAAAAAAAATCAGGAGTGCTGCAAACACTCCTGATCAAAAAAACTGATCAGATCTACAAATGACTTGTAACCATTTTTTAATTCTAAACAGAAGACCAAATGTATAAAATATATACTAAACCAACGTGTTGGAAAAATCAACACGTACCTAAAATCCTGTTGATTATGAAACTAACCACAGTTTTAATGATTGCTATAATGATGCAGGTGAGCGCAGCTTCTTTTGCACAGAAACTCACGCTCAAAAAAAACAACATTACTCTGGAACAATTCTTCAAAGAAATCCGGAAACAAACGGGCTATGCAGTCATCTATACAGCCGCTACTATCAAGGACGGCAAATCAGTTGATGCAAATTATACTAACACACCTATAGAAGAAGTGCTCAGCAATAGCTTAACCAATCAAAACCTGGTCTACGAATTAGACGGCAAAAACATCATTATCACCAGGAGGGCCTCATCCTTTCTGGACAATCTGGTGAGGGCTTTTGCATCGATTGACATCCGTGGACGTATAGTCGATGCTCAGGGTACTTCTTTACGTGGGGCAACCGTGAGTGTTAAAGGAACTGTAAAACGTACTCAATCAGATTCGGAAGGCAATTTTTACCTGGCAAGTGTTGATGAGAAAGCAATAATTGTGGTCTCCTATATTGGGTATGAACAGGTGGAGCTGTCCGGGAAGTCGGAAATGGGTATCATTCGCATGAAGCCAGTAGCAGGGGAATTGCAGGAGGTAATAGTTAATAAAGGGTATTATACTGAAACCCAGAAACTGGCTACAGGAAACACTGTCACAGTAACAGCTAAAGACATTGAAAAGCAACCAGTATTAAACCCTATGCTCGCCTTGCAGGGAAGAGTGGCTGGTCTCCAGATTACTCAGACCAGCGGGGTAATCAACGGTCCGCTGAATATTCAGATCAGGGGCAGGTCTTCACTAAACGATCTAGTTGGCAATAACCCCTTATTTGTGATTGATGGGATTCCCTTTCAATCTACATTATTGATGGATCCGCTTGGAAATAATGGTGGGAACGGCGTGTTCGCTAGCAGTCCGCAAGGCAATCCGTTAAACTATATCAATCCAAATGATATTTCAAGTATCTCCGTATTAAAAGATGCCGATGCAACAGCTATCTATGGTTCCAGGGGCGGAAACGGGGTGATCCTGATTACGACCAAAAAAGGCCAGACCGGAAAAATGTCCCTCGGCCTGAACATCAACCAGGGTTTTACCCAGGCACCAAAAACTTTGGAATTGATGAGTACCCAGCAATACCTGGATATGCGCCGTGAGGCTTTCAAAAATGATGGCCTCCCTGTACCCGATATTGCAACTTCCCCTAATGATCCTAATTATGATGTCAATGGAACATGGAGCCAAACGGCAAATACCAATTGGCAGAAGGAATTAATTGGTCAGTTTGCCGCTTACACCAATATCAATCTTTCCCTTTCAGGCGGTACCGAACTGGTTCAATATGGTATTAGGGGTACATTTAATAGACAAGGCAATTTATCGCCAGGGGATTTTGATGATAAAAGAGGCGGACTGAATTTTAACATCACCACCCATTCAAAAGATAAAAAACTAACAATCGATTTTTCTGGTAGTTTCCTCAGGGACAACAACCTGAATTCACAGATTGATGTGACCGGAAATACCTTAAGGGCACCTAATGCACCTGATTCATTCAAACCTGACGGAACATTAAATTTTGGCGGACCAAATTCTGATAATGGGAACAATCCTTATGCTAATTTGGCACGGACTTACAGTAATAAAACAGACAATGTAGTGCTCAGTTTGAAACCAACCTATAAGATTGCTAATGGACTTGTTTTTACAGCTAATATCGGACTTACGAACCTAAATAGTAACATCAAAATTAAACAGCCGGTTTCTTCTTATTCGCCTTTATACCTTTCACTCATTCCCGCTTCAACCATTCCTGCATTAATCAATACGATCAATGAACAGAAGACATGGATCGTAGAACCTCAGTTGAGCTATGAGGTAAAAATAAAAGACATTAAACTCAGTGCGCTGGCAGGTACCACCTTTCAGAAATCTGCTAGTGAGGGACATTACTTTATAGGCACAAATTTCGTAAGCGATGCGGTAATAGGCAATCTGGCTAATGCAGGTCAGGTTGGCGTGGGTGATGGCGGTTCATATCAATACAAGTATAATGCCGTTTACAGCAGGCTAAATGCCAACCTTTCTGACAAATACATTCTCAACTTTACTGCCAGAAGAGATGGTTCTTCCAGATTTGGCCCTGATAAACAGTTTGGAAATTTCTATTCTGCTGCTGCTGCCTGGATATTTTCATCAGAGAAATGGATTGAAAATGCATTCGACTTTATTAGCCTCGGTAAACTGAGAGCAAGTTACGGTAGCAGCGGCAATGACAACATCGGCAACTATGCTTATTATGATTTGTATCAAAGCCGGGGTGCAAATACCTATCAGGGATTGACAGGTTTCTATCCCCGCTCCCTGGCAAACCCAGATGTGGCATGGGAAAAAAATGCTAAACTTGAGTTTGCAATAGATCTTGGGATTTTCAAAGATAGGGTGATTGCCACTGCGGCCTATTACAGAAATCGCAGTTCCAACCAATTGCTCAACTATAGTATTCCCACGTTTACCGGATTTACAGGTGTTCCAAACTATAATTTTCCAGCTACGGTCCAAAACTCGGGTTTAGAAGTCACTTTAAGCACGCGTAATATTACTGCCGGTAATTTTGAATGGACTTCTACTTTAAATTCCTCTTTCAATCGCAATAAACTGTTAAAATTTGACAACCTGGAAAATTCAAACTATGCAAGCATACTTGAAATTGGCCAGCCGGTCAACGGCAGAGGTTATGCATGGGTCTATAAGGGCATTGACCCTACGACAGGTTTGCACACCGCTCTTAAGAAAGATGGAACAGTGGGTTCAAATGCCGGAAACTATGTGAACCTGTCCAGCGAATACCAAATTACCGCGATAAATACCTTGCCAAAGTATTTCGGGGGGTTGAATAACAGCTTCCGATATAAAAACCTGCAGCTGGATGTATTTCTGGAATTTGTTAAACAAGTAGGCAGGGTCAGTTTAACAGATTTTGCGCCAGGTTATTTTAGTACCGATCTTTATGATCAAATCTCAACCTCGCAGAGTAATGTGCCTGTTGAATTTCTGGACAGATGGCAGAAACCAGGCGACCAGGCAAAATATCAGCGTTTCACACAATCCTTTGAAGGTATAAGGGCTTACAGTACCTGGGCGCAGAGCGATGCCAGTTATGTGGACGCTTCTTACATCCGTGCAAAAAATGTAACCCTTTCTTACCAGTTACCTTCTGCTTTTAAAAATAAGCTGAAGGTAAAAAATGCAAGTGTTAACCTTTCAGCGCAAAATGTTTTTACCATCACCCCCTACAAGGGCCGTGATCCGGAAAGCCAATCTTATTCAACACTTCCTCCACTCAAAGTATTTGTGCTTGGTATACAAGTTAACCTTTAAATCTTATGAAAATGAAATATATATACACTATACTCATTTTGATCTCATTCACCCTGACCTCCGGGTGCAAAAAATTTGTTCAACTTGATCCGCCTGACGACAGGCTCACAGCATCTACCATATATGCGACGAATGAAACCGCAACATCAGTACTGAATGGGCTATATGTACGGATCGCTGAGACCAATAATGTGCTGACCAGCTATGCAACAGCCTATATGGGCTTCGCTTCCGATGAACTTAAAAACCATTATATCAATGCGGCTTCCTCGTATACACAGCTCTACCAGAATAATGTGTCTGTTGATACCGAGATTTACTGGAGCACCACTTATACACTCATTTATAATTGTAATGTGGCTATTGAAGGTATAGAGACCAGTAGTAAACTGAATGCGCAGCTCAAACTGCAGTTGGTGGGGGAAGCCAAATTTATGCGTGCATTGCTTTATTACTATCTTGTGAACACCTATGGTAAAGTCCCGTTGGTCACTAAGTCTGATTACCGCCTGTACACCATGGCCAAACGTGCTGAAGTGGCTGAAATTTATACGCAGATCACAGCCGATCTGCAAGATGCACAGGTTAAACTCAGCAAAGATTACTTAAATGGTGATGCTTTAACGTCATATCCTTCTGCAAGCGCAGAAAGAGTACGCCCTACTTATTGGGCTGCCACGGCATTGTTGGCTCGTATCTATCTATATAATGAACAATGGGCACAGGCAGAAACTGCCGCTTCTATTCTGATTGATAATACATCCATGTTCTCCCTGGTTGCCCCCTCTTCGGTATTCCTTAAAAACTCTCAGGAATCCATATTTCAGCTGCAGGCTGTTATTCAGGGCAACTATGCTTTATTCGAGGCACGTACTTTTGTGCTGACCAATTCCATAGGTACTTCATCCAATCCTGCCTCTATCAGTCCTCAATTGGAACAGGCTTTCGAGGCTAACGATTTAAGGAAAGCAAATTGGATAGGAACAGCAAACATTTCTGGCGTAAATTACCTGTTCCCATACAAGTATAAAGCCAGTACACCGGCATTAGCGGCCAATAAACCAGAGTATCTGACCTTGCTCCGTTTGGCCGAACAGTATTTAATCCGGGCAGAAGCACGTGCCCATCTCAACAATATAAATGGTGCACAAGCTGATATCAACAAAATCCGTAATCGCGCCGGACTGGGAAACACTTTTACCCTTAACCAGTCTGCACTCCTGGATGAGGTGATGAAAGAAAGACAGCTGGAACTCTTTTGTGAGCAGGGGCACCGATGGTTCGATTTAAAGCGTTCCGAACGAATCAATGATGTAATGACAGTGGTTAGCCCTACAAAAGGGGGAATATGGTCTCCCTATAAGCAATTGATGCCCATACCTGCTTATGAGATTAAAAACGATAAAAATTTAGATCAGAATCCAGGATATAATTAATTATTGGTAAAATATAAACACATGCTATTTCAAACGTCTAAGTTATATCCGGGCTCGATGCAATAAATAGCTAACATCACTCAGCTTTAAAAAAAATGGAACAAATTTCAAAAAAAATCATATTTACACTAACATTAATCGCCGTATTGCATACTGTTGGATTGGCACAAAAAGCAACCCAATTTGTCATCAATGGTACTTTTAAGAATATGGCAGCAATGCCAGACAAAGTTTTCCTGATATATCCGGATTACTTAAATAGGAAAACTGACAGTGCAACTGTTGTCAACGGAACTTATAAATTTACTGGAGAAATAGAGAACGATGCGATAGAATTAACCCTGGCGTTGGGTCCTGAGCTGGACCAAATGAATGTAACAGAAAAAGTTAAGGCCCGATTGATCATTGTTAAAGGTGAAACAGGCGTGATTTTGGACGGTTCCATTTCAAATGTTACAGAAACGGGAGCATCAGCTGAAGTATATCATCAATATAATCAGGTTTTCGCAAAAGCTTTCAAAGGGGTCAACATTATTGTAGAGAAAATGCAGTCTGTGAGTTATTTGACACGTAATGATGTAAGGGTGCAGGCCCTGAAAGCATACGAAGATAGTTTTGCGGACCTGAATGAAATTCAATCACAGTTTGTTAAGCAGCATCCTGGTTCAACATTAATGCCGCTGATGACGCACTATGTTGCTGGAGGAGGCTCAGTCAGTAAAGGTAGAGCAGATTCACTTATTACAATACTGGAAAGTCAAAATGAAAGTAGCAAAATAAGAAGTGTAGCTTTGACCAAACTCAAAGAGAAATCGGCCCGGGCCTCCTCAGAAATGCTGGTGTCGGAAGGGAAACAGGCACCTGATTTTACACAAAATGATGTAAATGGCAGGCCAGTAAAATTATCTGATTTTCAGGGTAAATATGTGTTGCTTGATTTTTGGGCGTCATGGTGCGGGCCATGCCGTGCTGAAAACCCAAATTTGGTAAAAGCATTTAATTCCTTTAAAGACAAAAACTTTACTATTCTAGGTGTTTCACTGGACAATCCTGGTAAAAAAGATGCTTGGCTTACTGCTATCGAAAAAGATGGCCTGACATGGACACAGTTATCCGATCTGACAGGCTGGGATAATGCGGCTTCAAAAATTTATGGTGTGCGAAGTATCCCTGCAAACTTCCTGATCGATCCTTCAGGAAAGATCATTGGTAAAGATTTGAGAGGTAAGGAACTAAATAAAATTTTAGTAAAGCTACTCAGTGAACAGTAAATTTAACCTTAGTATACAGGGTCTAACACGGGCGGCATGTGCCGCCCATATTAATATCTGGTTGTAAAGGGTATAGAAAATTAATTGAATATCTTTAAGTTAACTGTACCACTATTTCAGAGTGAATCACCTGCAAAGCCTACTATAGCCTTGCAGGTGATTTGATATAGGTTTCCCTTTACAGTTTTTGGAAGGATTAATAATTATAAAAGCAAAAAATACAGCGGTAAACATTGTAGAAAAATATGGTGGTACCATCACTTGCGTGAAGTTCAACAAAAAATTATGTAAATCCTGCCCAAAAGGACGACTGCCTTCGACACTATAGCTAACTGAAAGATAGCTAAAAAACAAAAACCCCGTTTCTAAGACGTAAAAACGGGCTTCTGGCATAGTGGATCATGATGGACTCGAACAGCGTAGCCTAGGCCATATCGATGAAAGCGTAAGGCTCATTGAAATGAACTGCGGTGTGAAGGTAGACATCCGGGACAATGCCATTTCCAAAAACGAAGCGGCCTGTAACGTCTTCCTCGAAAGGGGAAAAACCATTGGCTGCTTTTATATTGAAAGTCCGGCCATGCGCGGTTTGCTACGGCGACTCAAATGCAATGACTACAAGATCCTGGTGGCCGCCTCCTCTATCATCCGGCCCGGTGTGGCGCAGAGCGGTATGATGAAAGAATACATCTTCAGGCATAACTATCCCGATCGCTTTGAGTATTTCCATGAGGTATTTAAAGAACAGCTCGGGGAAACCTACGGCATTA